>Ga0154462_144_pt1 | contig 100994 bp, 83 predicted proteins | sample RifGroC2_FD_105655 | JGI IMG/M metagenome (GOLD analysis project Ga0154462, IMG submission 105655) | Spirochaetes bacterium GWC2_52_13
TCAAACGTTAGCTTTCACTTTCGTTCGTGAATTGACTTGGAAGCCCTTACACTTCCTAAACAACTTTCGTTGTTCGAGCTTTGACCAACGACCTTTTCAGGCAATCGTCATAGCTCATATCCTTCCTTCTCTTCTCTCATATCTCTGTCAAAAATCTATTCAATCAGGCTCGCTTCCCAAGAACGTTCTCTTGGAGCGCTCGACTGTTATAGCAGATTTCAAATCATAGTGTCAATACTGAATTTCCACTATTTTCGATTTTCGTCCGCTTCCCAGCCGATCCCTTCCAGAAGCTTTCACATCAAGTAGGTGTTTGCCTGAGCAACGAGGTGGATACTACCCGTTTTATCCAACATGGTCTAGGGGGTTTGCAAAAAAATTGATAAAAATGTTGCATATTCCCAGAAGCCGTGCTTACCGGCTCAGGTGGGACAACGACCCATCTCTTACAATGGCCGATACATACGTCAAAAAAGAAGCCAAAGAAGCCAATGCGGCCAATGCAAAGACCACAAGGACAATCGGGTCTGCCCAGAGCATCCACTCATGGTTTTCACCCATTCGCTCGAAGGCGACATACACTATTCCCGCCAATCCGGACACCGCGTACAGTACTGCCTTGGACTTTCCCCAGATGTTTGCGGCGACCGCCTTGCCCTTCCCCATCATGAGCATCCGGAGGAACACTATCGAGAACTCACGCCACATGATGATGACAAATGCCCATACCGGCATGATTCCCACTCCTGCGAGACAGACGAAATAGGTCAGCCGGCTGAAGGTATCGGCAAAAGGATCCATCACCTTTCCCAAATCCGTGACAAGATTGTGCTTTCGGGCGATGATCCCGTCGAACAGGTCGGACAATTCGGTCAGCGCATACAGTACCAGCAGTAGGACGACGGAAATACTGTCCAACGTGGTACCGAACCAAACCGGCAAGTAGAATGCGATGAAGAACAAAGGTGCCATTACCAATCTGGATACAGTCAGTTTGTTGGGTAAATTCATGTTATAGGCTCCCTAGATATTTATTTGAAAGATATTCGCGGAAATATTTGGCATCCAACGGTTCTCCGGTGACTTTACGCAAGAGATCCTTCGGCTTGTACAACGACCCATGGCGCAGGATATGCTGGTCCAGCCACATCCTGACAGGCGAGAAGTCCCCCGTTGCCACAACAGCATCGACATCGATCTCACGATTCATGGTATGCAGTATCTGGGCACCGTAGAGGTTTCCCAACGCATAGGTCGGAAAGTAGCCGAGTTCCCCCATCGACCAGTGCACGTCCTGCAACACTCCCACCCGATCGCTTTTGGGGCGTATGCCCAGCAGCTTTTCCATTCCGTCGTTCCAAGCTCCAGGCAAATCCGAAACCGGGAGGTTGCCCGAAAGCAACTCGCGTTCCAATTCGAACCGGAGGATGATATGCAACCCATAGGTCACCTCATCCGCATCCACCCGGATCTCGGAAGGTTTGACCACATTCACCGCGGCAAGGAATTTGTCGATATCCACATATTCCAATTGGATAGGAAACAGTTCCTTCAAACGGGGGAAGAATCGGGTCCAGAAGGCCCTGCTCCTTCCAATCATATTCTCCCAGAGCCGGCTTTGGCTTTCGTGGAACGCCAGCGAAGCCCCGTTGGCCAGGCAGGTGCCACGGGTGACCTCGTTGGAGGCCCCCATTTCATACAACGCGTGGCCGCCCTCGTGGATAGACGAGAACAACGGACTGATCACACTCGGCTCGGTAAAACGGGTGGTGATCCGTATATCGTCGGCGCCCAGGCTGATCGTATACGGATGTGTCGAAATACCGGAGACGCCACGGTTCCAATCGAAACCCATGGCATCGAGGACTTCATGTCCGAAAGCCGACTGCTTGTCCTGGGCATACGAGCTGTACAGGAAGGTGTCGTCGACAGGTCCTGCCTCCCGCATCCGATCCATGATTCCCATCAAGTCGCCTTTCATTTCCCGAAACAGCTGTTCGACCTCCGCAGTCGAGGTCCCCGGCTCGAAAACGTCGAGCAAGGGATCGTAGGGATCGTCCTTGAACCCGAAGGCTCCGGCTTTCCGTTGGACGAGTTCGACAATACGGGACAAAACCGGTTCGTAGAGGGAAAAATCATTGTTTTTTCTTGCGGTGGCCCATACATGATGGGCTTGGTTTGTCGTCTCCGAGAATTCCTGTACAAAATCGGCATCTAGTTTCCGTTCCCGATTCCAGGATCGGAAGTATTGGCGCACTATGCCCTTCGTACGATCGTCAAGGGAAGCATCTCCCTCTTCCCGCCCCTCGGCTGCACCCAGCTGGGCAAGGATCTCGCCCATTTCCTCGGAAGCGGAGAGGTCGTGCATCTTACGATCCAACAAACCCAATTGTTGTGCACGCTCCTGTTCACCAGCTGGGGGAACAGATTCCTGGTCCCACACCAACACTCCACCGATATGGGAGAGCAATACGAATTCCCTATCGATCTCCCCAAGTCTCTTGATGGCTACATCACGTTTCATACGATCCTCCGTCCGAACCTCTTACAAGGCCTGTTTCGATGCGATCCTCTCATGCAACATGGCGATATAGGAATCCAACGCAATACCGTTTTCCTGCTTGCCGTCCCGATACCTGACCGAAACCGCTCCCTGTTCCTCTTCGCGCTCGCCAAGCACAAGCATATGGGGCACCTTCATCTTCTGGGCATTGCGGATCTTGGCGTTCATCCTATCATCGCTATCATCCAGATACGCCCGGATCCCCTGCTTCTTCAAAGCATCCAGGACCTTTCTGCCGTAATCGTTGAATACCTCGGAAACCGGAACCACACAGACTTGTTCCGCAGCAAGCCACAAGGGAAAGGCTCCGGCGAAATGCTCAAGCAGGACACCGAAGAATCGTTCGATCGAACCAAGCAACGCCCGATGGATCATATACGGCCGTTTCTCCACACCATCGGTATCGACAAACGTCATATTGAACCGCTCGGGTTCGTTGAAGTCGAATTGGATTGTCGAAAGCTGCCATTCACGCCCAAGCGCATCCTTGATCTTCAGGTCGATCTTAGGTCCGTAGAAGGCTCCGCCGCCTTCATCCACCCCATATTCCAGCCCTTCGGCTTCGATCGCCTTGCGCAACGACTCGGTCGCGGCATCCCAGCGTTCGGGTTCCCCGACACTCTTCTCGGGTCTGGTGGACAAATAGGCACCGATCTCCTCGAATCCAAAGGACCGGAGCATCGCCAACGAAAATCTGAGCACTTCTTTGATTTCTTCATCCATTTGCTCGGGTGTACAGAAGATATGTGCGTCGTCTTGGGTAAATCCCCTGACCCGCATGAGTCCATGGAGCGCCCCGGCCTTCTCGTAGCGGTATACGGTTCCCAGCTCTGCCCATCTGAATGGCAGCTCACGGTAGGAGTGCTTCGAGTTGCGATAGATCATGATATGGAACGGACAGTTCATGGGCTTGGCGTAATAGTCCGCCTTATCCATCTCCATGGAGGAGTACATGCTCTCCTTGTAGAATCCCAAATGGCCCGAGGTCTCCCACAGCCAAGCTTTCCCCACATGCGGGGTGTATACCATCTCATATCCGTTGGCATAGTGCTGGTCTTTCCAAAAATTCTCGATCGCCATGCGGATACGGGCGCCACGCGGATGCCAATAAACCAACCCGGGACCGGCTTCCTCGTGGAAACTGAACAAATCGAGTTCTTTTCCCAACTTCCGGTGGTCCCGTTTCTCGATCTCCTCGAGCTTCTGCAGGTAGAGACGCAAGTCCTTCGGATTTGTCCATGCGGTCGCATAGATACGGGTCAACATGGGGTTGGTTTCCTTTCCCCTCCAGTAGGCACCTGCGGTGTTCAGCAACTTGAAGGCCTCGGGATTGAGTTCTTTGGTCGAGGCCACATGCGGCCCGCGGCACAAGTCGGTGAATCCACCCTGGTTGTAGAGGGAAACCTCTTCGTCCGCCGGTATCGCATCGATCAGTTCCTGCTTGTATATCTGGTCCGCGAACAGTTTCTTCGCCTCGTCACGTGAGACGACTATCCGCTTGAATTCCTTGTCCTCCTTGATGATCAGCTTCATCCGATCGCTGATTTCATCCAAATCGTCCGCTGTAAGCGTACGGGGAAGATCAAAGTCATAATAGAATCCGTTGTCAATCGCGGGGCCGATCGCAATCTGGGCAGTCGGGAACATTTGCAAAACCGCTTCAGCCATCACGTGTGACATCGAATGCCGCACCTTCGACAATTTCTCGTCCATGAGTTCTTTCCCAGCCATATTTCCTTCCTTTGTGCCCTCGGGGCATCCGTATACCATAGATAAATCGAAAGACCCCCATGGTCTCTTCCCACCTTGCCCATATCACCGACATGGGTTTTGGTAAGGACGAGAACATGGAGGTCCATGTTTCCGCGGTTCCACCTTACTTCCTGCAACGACTCTCGATCGCCGTCGCAAGCACTCGTTCTTTTCCCTGTACGCCGGGAAAACGGCAGGCCTACCATACAATCCTTCGACCTGCGGCTCGGGAGGGGTTTTCACCGGGAACTGCCAGATGCCTCTCACCCATCCGCGCATTGCGGAAGGACATCCTCTCACAGACAGCCCGACCCGATTACTCGTCTCCGTCGTTGCCACTGGAATAATAATGTGTATGAAACGTATTTATGTCAAGGTCGATGGATATATGCCACTTGCAATCTTTGCCGCCTTTTCAAGAAACTCGACATCGGCGGATGAGAACCTATCCAATTCGGGACTATCGACATCGAGTACCCCCACGACGGTGCCACCGACAAGCATCGGAACGACAACCTCGCTCCGACTGGCCGAATCGCAGGCGATATGTCCCGCAAACACATGGACATCGGGAACGACCAGCGTCCTCTTCTCTTTCCATGCGGTCCCGCATACTCCTCTCCCGAAGGGGATGGATACGCAGGCGGGAGCTCCCTGGAACGGCCCGAGGACCAGTTGCGGTACGATATCCGGTGTCTCGGTATCGACGAGATAGAAGCCAACCCAATTGATCCGGTCCAGATACCACCCCAACAGTGCGCTTGCATTCGCCAACGAGGCGGTCCTTCCCATGGGGGATGCGTCCCCGATGGTGACCAGGGATTCCAATTGCCCGAGAACCTCATTCCGATCGAATGTTCCGACCGGCCGAGACAATGGTTCAAACATGCTTCTTGCCTCCAAGTGGGATGGTACCCACTCTAGCGACATCGGCTCCTTGACGCAAGCGCATGGCGATCTTGGGATTGACCACAACACCGGGACCCGCCATGCATCCACCCTCGCAACACATGACCTCCACCAGGTCGACTTCGGGAGGCCGCTTCTCCCACGACCGCATGAGACGTACGGTCTTCTTGTCCACTCCATTGATATTCATGGTCTGGACAGGCTTGGCGGACCGCCGGAGCACCGATTGCGAAACACCTTGCGGACAGGCGAACCCACGGCAATCGGCATACAGGGAACTGTCGGGAGCCTCCTGTGCCGCTATCTCCTTGATATCGATATCCCTGGCAACAAACAGTGCCGCGAGCTCCGCGAAGGTAATGACCATGCTGATACTGGGAATAGCGCGGGCTTCAACCTTTTTCGCGATACATGGACCGACAAACACCAGTTTCGCATCCGGCATCTGTTCATGGCACTGTCGGGCCGTATATGCCATGGGCGACAATGCCGTGGACCGACGTGCCGACAACGACGGGATATGGCGGTCGACCAGCTCCATATAGGCCGGGCAACAGCTGGTGGTCATGAATCCCGCGTGGGCTTCCATACGCTCGGAGACTTCCTGCGCCTCATGCAGCGCCGTGATGTGGGCACCTTCGGCGACTTCGACAACCTTGGTGAACCCCAATGCCACCAATCCGGCTTTGATCTGGGCAAGGGACCCGGGAAATTGCCCTTCGATGGCAGGGGCGACCATTGCCACCACCGGGACCTTCTCCTTGAGCATCCGCGCAACATGGATCAACGAACTGCGTTCGGCGATCGCACCGAAGGGACAGGATTGTGCACAATGGCCGCAATCGATACAGGCGTCGTGGTCAATCTCCACGAACCCCTCGTCGTTCTTGTGTACAGCCCCGACCGGACAGGAAGCCTCACAAGGAACCGGCACATGGATCACCGCATGGAAGGGACACACGTCGAGACATTTTCCACATTTGATGCATCGTTCCTCCACGATCCGAGCCCTTCCGTTGGTGAATACAATGGCGTCCTTCGGACAATTGGCCAGACACGGACGGGCAAAGCATCCCCTACAGGAATCGGTGATCCGGTACTGCTCATCGGGGCAACCGCTACATCCGGGAGTAATGGTGGTCAAGGTGGGCAAGGGTTGCGCTTCTGCAGCCAACGCTTCACCCACGTATCGGGCAAGCGGCTTGTACTCGTCATCGTCACGGTCTATGTCGACGCCGAGCAGGGCCATGATCCTGTACCGGACCATGGCACGCTCCTTGTACACACAACACCGGTTGGGATCACGTTCACGTGGAATAATGTGTATGGGCAACGTGTCGACTATGGCCTCCAAAGTATCGGCGAAGTAGGCCTTGAGGACTTCGGCGTCGATCCTGCGCTTCATCAGGGTATATTGGTTGTTGATCTCAAGCATCGACAGCCTCCCTGAGAAGCTCGGCCAACCGCTGTTTCGTGACGTTCGGGTACAGCACACCGGCTATTTCCACAAGTGGGGCTTTCCATTTGGGATCATCGGTCTTGCATCCTCCCAGACAGGAGGTCCCTTCGATATCGCAAAGTCCCAACAGTTCGGGATCGAGGAAATCCTCATACAACAACAGATCGGCACCCCCCTGTACAAAACAAGCTGTCCCAACACAAATCTTGACTGATATCCGTTTCTGTTCCATATGTATCCCTTCCCTTCTATATATATTCCAATACCGTTTCTTTCAGAAAGTTTTGCTCCAAGGCTTGGCGTATCCTTCCCACGATCGTACGTCGGATACCGATTTCCACCGGGATGCTCGGATCCTGATGGGCTTCATTGATCTTGGTACCCACGATAAACGATACCTGGTCGCTGTCCAGCAAAATGGTGACGAACCGCCGCACCGCATCATTCGGCATCGCATGTAGCGGCAGCTTCCGCTCCAGGGCGACCGCAACCTTTGCCAAGGTCAACATCCCCTCGGTGACCAGGTCCATCCCCTCCATCTTCGAGGCTGGAGGAACATCGGGTGACCAGCAGGACAAATCGACTTTCACCTTCGTATCGAAAAGTCGGGAAACGATTTGTGCCGTGGTTCCACCGGAAACGATCTTCTTGCCCTCGAAAGCCCTCATCTTCGCCGCAAGCTGTTCATCACGTTCCGGGGTGAAGGGAGGTCCGGTGACCACCAGGGTTTTTCGCGGTTTTCGGATATACACAACCGCACAGGTAATATCATCGTTCGCCGCCATTCCATCCAGGGCATAGGCCTTTCGGGTAATCGCCGCAGAGAGTTCACGTGATGAAATATCGGGATTCTGACGGATGATCCCGGATATGTAGGCGGTCACGCCAGCTTGGCGCCAACCGAGCGGAAACCCCTTCCCCATCCCCGATTGTGTGACTCCGTCGGTGAACATGACCAGCCGGTCTCCCTCCTGCATGGTAAACGTCGACTGGCGGATCACCTCTTCCTTGAAGGCTCCCTCCCGATGGAGATCTATTTGGTTGGCCGTTATCGGAATTGGCGTTTCCCCGGAGAAATGCAACACCGGCGGATTGTCGTATTCCACCAGTTGCACGGCGATGCCACCTTCACGGGTACTTCGTATGTCGGCGATGGTGAATGTCGAATAGCTGATTTTGCGTTCGTTGCACACCGGCAGGGTATTCATGATGATTTTTGCCGATTTCGTGAGATGCATGGGACTGAAGGAGAGCTTGTGTGCCATATGTGCCGTCAAGTTTGCAAGCACATTGGCCTTCACTCCACTCCCCAAGCCATCCGAAAGGGTGCAGACGACCCGGTTTACAGGAGATTCCTTGGATTGGAGGAACACATCCCCCCCAATCTTCTGACCCACCTTATAGGTCTGGTGGTAATCCACGTCCATGAATATTCCGTTCACGACAAGGTCCTCTGGTCGGAATCGGCAACGAATCCGTCGGGAACTTCCCCGTTGGGGACTTGGAACGCCTCGATCAACGAGTTGAGCATGATTTCCGTTTCCGCCGCGTTCTCCCCGAGCAACGAAGCGATCTGCTGGACAGTCTCCAAGCTCTTCTGTATGACCGCATCGGCCTTCTTCACAACCGTTTCCCGTCGAATGGTCGGAGTGGTGATATCCTGGAACATGGCCCCCACAAGACGATGGTTTTCTATCGTGAAGAAGGTGACCTTCAGGAATTTGCCTTTGAAGTGCAACCGGTACTGGCTCGTCTTGCCCTCCGTTTCGAACTGTTGGGAAAACTCACCATGGAATGGAACAAACCGATGCAGTGGAAGCCCAGCGACCCTGTCGACCGCCACCGCTCCCAGTTCGCCATCCAAATCGGCGAACAGGGAGAGGAACGGACTGTTGCAATCGACAATGGTAAGATTCCGGTCGACAATGACCACACCCATGGGCAACGTACGGAGCATGACATCGATCTTGCTTTGTGCAAGCTTGCGCATCTTGGTGACACACATTTCCACTTCTGCCATCCCGTCAAGGTAGGCAATCGCCATATCCCTGCATGAATTGTATCCGCACCCACCGCAATTCAGCTCGTCACCGACACTGTTCTTTCCCAAATCGGAAAGGGCTTTCGCTATCGCCTCTTCCGAAAAGGTCTTGCCAGGAGCTCTCCCCAGAAAATAATCCCCGGGATTCGTCTGTAGTGTCTGGGAAAGCAGCCCATACCCCTTGTCGAGCATCACCTGCACAAAATCGGAGGGAGGGGAAAAGATCGGCCTGTTTGCCGACAACCGTTTCTTCGTGAACCGTGTGGCGGAAGCTTTGCTTACAGCGGAAGACCGGAAATTGGACTTGCCCGGTCCATAGATACAGCCTCCCTCACAGTTGAGCAATTCGAGAAACGGCGAGGCTTCGGTCTCCCCAGACTTGGCCAGATCGCGCAAGGTCTCCATGACATGGTCGACTCCAGAGACGGAGACGGCCTGATCCTGGAACACATCCTTTCCAATGCCGAACGATGCGACCATGCCCCCTTCGACCGGATAGAGGGTACTTTCACCTGCCTCGGAAGGAAGCATGACACCGACAGATTCCGATGTGATCCCATGTGCCTGGATTTCCTGGAGGTCGAGGCCTTCGCTTGCGAACCAGGAACGCAACTCCCGAAACGTGAGGGCAAGATCGGGATATCCTGGACGTTGGTCCGCCTCAACCTTTTTCGCGATGCATGGTCCGATAAACACAATGCCGATATCCTGACCATAGAGGTGTCGAAGATACGCGCTGTGGCATTGCAAGGGAGAGGGTATCGGGGATAGTTGCCCGATCAATTCGGGATGATACCTATGCACCAGTTCCACGACAGAGGGACAAGCAGTGGATATCCATGGGCAGTTGCCATTCTTTTCGATATGGTCATCGATTGCGGCCGAGACCAGTGCGGCACCTATCGCGGTCTCGGAGATATCGGAAAAGCCCAAGGTCCGCAAGGCGACCAGCACAGCTTCGGGGGTTTCGATGAATTCAGAGGCATACGAGGGGGCAAGGGAGACGAACACCCTTCTTCCGGATGTGATCAGCTCCCTTGCACGATAGACATCGTTCCGAATCTTCTTGGCATGCGAGGGGCAGGTATCGACACATTTTCCACAGGTGATGCATCGGTCACGCACAACGACGGCACGCGCATCCTTTACTTGGATGGATTTCACCGGACATGCCCGGACACATTTGTAACAGTCCCGGCATTCGGTGAGTTCCGTATAGATCGGATATAATCTCGAATTCCCGTTACCCATCGGCCCGCTCCCGCAAGACGAGTTCCTGCTCCAACAAGGCAATCACCTGGTCGGGCCGCACGGACGTGAACAATTTGCCACCGATCCTGATATTCGGTCCTTGGGAACAGGTTCCGAGACAGAGGTGTCCGGTCAATTCCACACGATCGGAAAGTCCGTTCTTCTCAATATGGGATTCGAGATATCCGAGGGCCTTGGCATTCCCCCTGGCGAAGCAGGAGCTGCCCATGCAAAGTTCAATAACTAGGGTGTTCATGCGGCAAAGGATAATGAATTATCGAATACTTGTCAATTAATATTCTTAAAGGAATATTTAAGAATGAAAATTTCCCTTTTTACCCATCATTTAATGCGACAAAAACAATTTTAATATAACAGCTATCACATTTTAATGTGATGAGACCAATTCCGAACAACCGCAGTCGAATAAACGCCGACATTTGGCCGATAGGACGGCAAAGCTGGTCGCCAAATCTGTCCGTTGCAACACGACATTCGGTGGCAATCGCAGGTCTTTCGGCGCAAAATTCCATATGGCCTTGATTCCCGCCTCCACCAATGCATCCGCAACGTCTTGTGCAGACTCCGCGGGTACGGTAATTACGGCGATATTGATCGCGTGGTCAGCGACGTACTGCTTCAATTCATCCATCGGATACACGACAGTCTTGCCGATCGGACGCCCGAACTTCGAAGAGTCCTTGTCGAAGACAGCCACTATCCGAAGACCATAACTCGCAAACCCCTCATAGCGGGAGAGAGCGACTCCAAGGTGTCCGGCACCAATCAGCACCGCATCGGTCGCATTGTCCCAACCGAGATTCTGTATGATGGCGGAAATCAACGACTCGATCTCGAAGCCAACCTTGGGCCGACCCTCGACACCGGTTCCAGCCATATCCTTTCGGACCTGGATTGGTGTCAAACCTAGTTCGCCGGCCAGTTTTGTAGCTGACACCCATTGTTGTCCATCTTCCTTGTATTGCCGAAGCAATCGAAGATATGAAGGAAACCGTTTGATTGTCGGAATGGAAATCATCTACTCCCCCTGTTCCATATTCTTATGGTCTGGCACCAGCGTCCCAACCGAATCAAGCACCAATCTTGGCCGATACGCAAATCTGTTTGGCGTGTCCATATCCGAGACGCCGGACAAAACCAAAACAGGATCGATGCCACTTTCAATACCGCTTAGGATATCGGTATCCATCCTATCCCCTATTATCGCCGTTTCCTCACGCTTGCTCTCAAGCCGCTTCAAGGCTTGGCGCATCATGACAGGATTCGGTTTGCCAATAAAATACGGCTCGACCCCAGCGGTACGGGCAATCGGCAGGATGAGGGAACCGGTAGCCGGAACAATCCCTTCCTCACTTGGCCCGGTCGCATCGGGGTTGGTCCCGATCAACCGTGCTCCATTGCGCACCAGACTCACTGCCCGTATCACCGTCTCATAATTATACGTCTTGGATTCGCCAACGACAACATAATCGGGATTTATATCGTTCATCGAATATCCAGCCTCATACAAAGCGTTGATCAATCCTGCCTCACCGATCACATATACGGTGCCATGCGGAACTTGGGAAGCCAAGAATCCCGCTGTGGCGAGGGCGGACGTATAGAAGTGGTCGGCATCGATCTCCATGCCCAACCTGCGCATCTTCAGTTTCAACTCCATTGGCGAGCGTTCACTCGAGTTGGTGAGGAACACATACCGTTTTCCCTCTTTTTGCACCCACTCGACGAATTCCTTGACGCCAGGCAACAACCGGTTGCCATGGTAGATGACTCCATCCATGTCGCAGATGTACGCCTGCTTGTTCCTGATCTCCTCCAGAATTTCCTCAGACGATACATACCTGTCCAATTTGTCCATGCTCATACTCCTGATTCCAACGCGGCAATGACCGCATCGATATCCTCGGGAGGAGTAGAAGTTCCGGCTGTTACTCCGACCCGTTGGAACGTGAAGATTTCCTGGGGAATCTCCCGAACCGATTCTATGTGCCAAACAGGCAACCCCTTTTCCTCGACCAGATGGACAAGGGAAGTGGTGTTCGCACTCATCCTACCACCGATTACAATAACCGCATCAACTTTCGTACACAAATGCGCAATCGCCTCATGCCGTCTGAACGTTGTAGGACAAAGTCGGTTCCCCATCTTCAAACGACTTCCATACTTGTCCTGCATCATGCTTTTCAACTCTTCATAATGCAACTGGGGGAATGTCGTCTGTGCCATCAGGAGCACCGTGCTGTCCCCAAAATCGGAAAGCGCCTCTATATCTTTCCGATTCTCTACAACGAGGACAGGAACGAGTTGCTTCGCGTCGTTCCAAACATTGGAGAGTGCGGCGACCTCACTATGGCCTTTCAATCCGATTACCACGACATGGGTACGGGGGTCGACATTGCGGATCATCCGTTGTGAATAGGCGACAGTCCCGCAGGTCCCATCGATCAAAGTAAATCCGCTCTGCTCGAATTGCTGGCGCAACGGGTCTCCTATTCCGTGGGCACGGATAAGTGCTATGCCGGGAGGCCCGTCCTGAGGGGTATCGATATGCTGCATTCCAGCTTGTACAAAACGCTCGACAACTGTGGGGTTATGGATAAACCAACCTATTGAATATGCAGGTAAATCCCGTTCCTTTGCAATGCGCAGGCATTCCTTGGCCAACTCGATGACGTGTGCCACACCATTGCAATATCCCATGATCTGCGATCGTTCAATTACCAATACCAACCTCCAAACAAGTAGGCCGCCAGCGCAGGATTCCTACGAGGCGGCCCATCATATCGATTAGTAGCAGGAACCCATTATCACTTCTTCTGCTGGCGCTTGCCTTTCAGCTTGCGTTCAGAAGTGGGAATCTCGGTTTCCACTACGTCATGGGTTACCTCGGCAACAGGCACCTCTGCAATCTGCAGTTCGGATGCATGGGTTCCGTGGTCAGCTTTCTTCTTGGTGATCCAGAGCAGAAGTGATGGAGCAAGGAAGTTGCAGGAATAGGCCCCCACGAGAATTCCAAACACCATTTCGATCGCAAACAGCTGGATTGCCCCCGAAGCCAGGATGGCAAGGGGAAGAATCGCAAATACCGTTGTCAATGACGAGAAGAGCGTTCTGGACAATGACTGCGATACGCTGGTATCGATCAGCTGCATCATGGAAAGGTCCTTGAGCATCGGCTTGTTTTCCCGGATCCGGTCAAAGATAACGATGACGTTGTTCAAGGAATACCCGATGATAGTCAACAAGGCCGCTATCGTAGTACTCGAGACTTCAAGCCTGAGCAGCACAATGAATCCGATCAGGACAAACGTATCGTGCACCAAGGTGATGATCGCCGCCAATGCATAAGCCAGTTTGAACCTGAACCAGATGTACAGGAGAATCAAGGTGATTGCGACGACTATGATCAGGATCGAACCGGAAACCAATGTCGAGGAGTACTTTGGACCGACAAAGTCGGACTGCAGGACCACCACGGAATCGGAACCGAAACTATTTCCCAACGCGTTTCCGACAGAAGCCGAAATCGCATCCTCGGCAAGGTTGTCGTCATTCGCCAGACGAATCTGGAACACTTGGCGATAATTGTCTCCGACAACCTGTACCTGGGCCGAATCGCCAAGAGCCTCACGCATTTCATCGATGGTGATGTATGAGGCGGTCTCGGGATTCGAGCTATTGAGTACGAAGGGAGTCTCGGACAATGTGGCCGGAAGTCCGAATCCGGTGATCAACCCCGAAGTGGCCAGGGTGGCGTCGACAGCCGTTGCCACCACACCGGAGACCGAAGAGGAGATGGCTGATGCCAACTCCCCAACTGTCGGGTATTCGGCAGGACTGAATTCCTGATACCTGGAACCCGATGCGTCTCGGGAGACGAGGGTCACCGTACCGTCGGTCACATTGAGTGTGACGGTATCCGCACCACCATAGACGATGGAGACTGCGGCTGGAGCGATCTGGACGCGCTGTGAGAAACCACTCTGGAAATCGATTCCCAGATTGAAGCCTCCAAACGCGATGTACGAGACCAACCCAACCAGGAGAAGGAGGACGGAAACGACAACTGCGACAAAACGGAATTTTGTGATTGGATAAATTTTCTTAGCCATGGTTACTTTTTCCTCCAGCTAATGCTCAGCCGAGGATTTTTCCCGGAGAGGGATGCATCGTACATCAGCTTCACAACAAACAGGGCGTTGAACATTGAGCTGACAATACCGACTGCCAGCGTATTGGCGAAGCCTTTGACTGAACCGGATCCAAGTTGGGAGAGCACAAGCGCAGCGATGATCGTTGTTACGTTTGCATCCATGATGGTCCAGAAAGCTTTGGCGAACCCCGCTTTGACGGAAGCTGCCGCGCTCTTGCCGTATGCCAATTCTTCCTTGATACGCTCAAGGATAATGACATTCGCATCGACTGCCATACCGACTGTGAGGACCAGACCAGCAATACTGGTAAGGGTCAACGTCAAGTTGAACGCAGACAATACGGCAAGCAGGATCACAAGGTTGAACAACAATGCGATATCGGCATACAGACCGCTACCCTTGTAGATGACGATCATGAATATGAAGACCAGGCCGAGACCGATCAGGATCGCAACCAGACCGGCACTGACGGTGTCTTCACCAAGCGAGGCTCCAACGCCCTGCTGGCTGACAACGACCAACTCGATCGGCAATGCCGCGGTCTTCAGGACAATCGAAAGGTCCTGCGCCTCGGCTTGACCGAATCCAGTGATCTGGACGCTGTTGCGGATAGGTTCGGTGATGGTGGCCATAGCCTTGACCTTCCCGTCCTGCACAACAGCCATCAATTCTCCGGTATTCGTCGAAGTCAATTTGTAGAAGATTTCACCACCGGTGGAATCAAGCTCGAAATTGACCGTCGGTTGACCGGTGATCGGGTTGGTTCCTGTCACCGCATTGGCGATATGGATACCATCGAGACCAATCTCCTCGTTGATGACCACGTAGCTGGACAATTCGTCCAGACCGTAGTTGTCATTGACGTAGTAACCGGTCGCGACTTTACCCGCAGGGAGGAAATCGGGTTGCTTCAACTGTCCGGCATCGGTAAACACTTCACCAGGATTCTCGGTGAAATAGGTATTCAGCTGGGTAGTCATTTCCTGATCGACAATCTGGAAGGTCAACGACCCCTTGCCACGAAGGAAGGAATTGACCCGCTCCGGGTCGGCCGCACCAGGAATCTCGATAAGGATCTGGTCGGTTCCCTGGATCCGGATATCGGGTTCGGTGACACCGAACTGGTCGATACGTTCATTGAGGATCGCAATGTCCTCGTTCAGCAAAGCCGTGACATCCCCTCCCGACAAGCGGGTACCGGTCTTGGCTTCGTACGCATCCACGTCGGCTTCAAGGAGAATACTCATACCACCACGGAGATCGAGACCCAATTGCAAGACTTTGCCGCTAAGGGTCTTGAGTTCCAACAACTGCGATCGATAGTTGTTCTCCAAGGCATCGAACAGGTCCTGTTCGGTATAGAAACCCCTGAAGACAGACTCGACAGTCCAGGAACGGGGAACATCCCGCTTCATTGACTTGTAGTTATCCTTGGCGATGGGAATCAGGAATCCATTGGCTTCAGGCAACGGTGCGGAAGGATCCGAAGCAATCAACGACTTCAGCTCGCGCAAGTCTCTGGTAGCTTGACCCAATGCATACTCCCGAATCTGGATTTTTGAGCCAGTCGCAAGATCTTTTGTCTCCTGGGGTACCATTGTGTACCATTTTATGGTCGGGAATAGGAAAATCCCACAAACCACCGCAACCAGAAGAACGATGAACAATCGCCCTCGTTTTTTCATGATGCTCTCCGTATGATATCGATGTCTTTACTTGGTCTCGTTCTTTTCCGCGTCGTCATCAGCTGCAGCAGGGGTCTCTTCGACAATCACCGCATCCTCGACCGGTTCCGACTTGGCGGAAGCGCCACGCTTCTTCTTGGCGGGAGCTTCGACAGTCTCCGTCTTGGCTTCCTCTTTCGCGGGCTTCTCGGCTTTGGCGGATGCAGCGTTCTCAGCTTTCCTGTCAAGGATCTGTGCAATAGCATTCTTCGAGAATTCAATTCTCGTGTTGTCATCGACTTTCACCACAACGGTAGTTTCCTTAACGGTGACAATAGTACCGCGAATACCACCGATGGAAACAACCTTGTCTCCCTTCTTCATGGATGAGAGCATGTTCTTCGTCTCTTTGTCCCGCTTCTTTTGCGGTCTGATGATCAAGAAATAGAAAATCAGGATGATGAGCCCGAAGGTAATGAAAGTGGTTGTCATGGAGCCGGTCGAACCTGCCGAACCTGCCGTGGCACCTTGTGTTCCCAAGGTCGTCAGCAATGCATTCATACTAGTATAACCTCACTATTGGGTTTGAAATTTTACGTACCGCTTAACGTACCATGTTACCCTTACAGTAGTCAAGTTTGATATCAGGACCCTTTGGGACAGGGGAAAAGCGCTCTATACTGTGGCAACATAAGAAAAAGGTGGACTCCAGGATTACTGGAATCCACCCTGATGATATCGGATGGGCACGGATGGTCTACATCATGCCGCCCATACCTCCCATGCCACCCATTCCGCCTCCTGGAGGAGATGCGGGCTCATTGGAAGGCAAATCGGTGATAGAACATTCCGTGGTCAAAATCAACGCTGCGATCGACGCCGCATTCTGCAAGGCACTTCTGGTGACCTTCGCGGGATCGGTGATACCTGCTTCGAACATGTTCACCCAAGCCATCTTGGCTGCATCGAAACCGACTTCGGGTTTCTCGTACTTGGCCTTCTCGGCAATAATCGATCCGTCGAGACCTGCGTTCTCCGCAATCTGGCGGATAGGTTCCTCGAGTGCGCGTCTCACGATCTTGTAACCGATGACCTCTTCTTCCGGCAAACCTGAAAGGTTCTTGGCCTCGAGTGCCTTGACTGCCTGGATCAGGGCGACGCCACCTCCGGCAATGACACCTTCCTCGATAGCCGCACGGGTAGCGCTAAGCGCATCCTCGACCCGGTGCTTCTTTTCCTTGAGTTCGACTTCGGTAGCCGCACCCACGTTGATGACTGCGACACCGCCGGCCAACTTGGCCAACCGTTCCTGCAATTTCTCGCGATCGTAGTCGCTTGAGGTATCCTGGATCTGCACCTTGATCTGGCTGATCCGATCCTTGATGTCGGACTGCTTGCCGGCACCGTTGATGATGGTCGTATTGTCCTTCTCGACTTTGACAGTCTTGGCACGACCGAGCTGGGCAAGGTCGGTGTTCTCCAACTTCAGCCCGATTTCCTCGGAGACAACCTGACCGCCTGTGAGGATAGCGATATCCTCAAGCATGGCTTTGCGCCTGTCGCCGAACCCGGGGGCTTTGACGGCAACTGCAGTCAAGGTTCCGCGGATCGTGTTGACGATCAGGGTCGCAAGGGCTTCACCATCGACATCCTCTGCGATAATCAGGATAGGCTTGCCGGCTTGGGCCACCTTCTCCAACACGGGAAGCAGATCCTTCATGTTGGAAACCTTCTTGTCATAGATAAGGATATACGGATCCTCGAGGATCGAAACCATGGTGTCGCGGTTGGTGGCGAAGTAGGGAGACAGGTATCCGCGGTCGAACTGCATGCCTTCCACGAAATCGGTGGTTGTCTCGATGGTCTTGGATTCCTCGACGGTGATGACGCCGTCCTTGCCGACCTTTTCCATGGCATTGGCGATCTCGTCGCCGATCTCACGGTCGTTGTTGGCGCTGATCGTAGCCACCTGGGCAAGCTCTTCCTTGTCCTTGATGATGCGTGCCTGGCGCTTGATTTCCTTGACGGTGTCTTCGACAGCCTTGTCGATTCCACGTCTGATACCCATAGGATTCACACCAGCCGCAACGCTCTTCATCCCTTCCTTGATGATCGAGTACGCGAGCACTGTAGCTGTGGTAGTTCCGTCACCCGCGACATCGTTGGTCTTGGTGGCGACTTCCTTGAGCAGCTGGGCACCCATATTCTCGAACGGGTCTTCCAACTCGATCTCACGCGCTACCGAAACACCATCCTTGGTGACTGTCGGTGCCCCGAACTTCTTGTCGATCAGGACGTTCCGACCTTTCGGCCCGAGTGTGACTTTCACTGCCCGGGAAAGTTTCTCTACACCAAGGACCAGTGACCTTCGTGCTTCTTCGTTGAACTGTAGCTGTTTTGCCATAGTGTACCCCTCACTTGTATGTGTAATTCTTTGTTCTGTTTCAGCCTGAGACCAGGCACGGGTAACGTTTGACGCAGACGTCTCCATTACCGTTATGTAAGATACAAATAAAAATCATGAACAGCAACAGCAAATTTGAAAATTTCTCAACTGCAACCGGCTATACTTTTTTCCCCTTCCATGACAGAGTCCTTCCATGGATACCCGCAGAACCCTTGCCCATGGTGTGGCCTTGGCGACAATTGTTGTCTGGGGCACGACCTTCATCGCCACAAAGCTCTTGCTCACAGCATTTTCCCCCATAGAGATCCTGGTTATCAGGTTCACCATGGGCTACCTCGGATTGGTGGTATACGAACGATTCTCAATTGTCGGCGGACATCGTGGTCCTGTACGTTGGGATACCCGCCAGGAGTTGTTGTTCGCAGGTGCAGGTCTCACCGGCGTCGTCATGTATTATCTGCTTGAGAACCATGCCCTCACCCTGACCTTCGCCTCCAATGTGGGAATCCTCGTCTCGATAGCACCACTCACCACCGCATTGCTCGCCCCATTCTTTCTCAAGGAAGAACCGGTCAAGGTCAATATTGTCGTCGGATTCGTCATCGCATCGGCCGGTGTCGCACTGGTCATGTTCAACGGAACGGTGGAGTTGCACCTTTCATTGGCCGGAGACCTGTTGGCATTGGCATCGACAATCGGATGGGCAATCTACTCCATAATCCTCAAGAAGATCGATACCGAACGATACAGGGTGTCAACCTACACCAAGAAGATATTCCTCTACGGCATCATATTCATGCTTCCCTTCGCGGCGACGGGAGACTTCTCCCTGACCCGGGCGGATTTCACCCTGCGCAATCTGGGGCTCCTACTCTTTTTGGGGTTGGGCGCAAGTGCCGCCTGCTTCGTAAGCTGGAACCATGCGGTCCATGTCCTTGGCGTGTTCAGGACCAGCGCGTACATCTACCTTACTCCACTGGTCTCGCTATGTACCGCCTCGCTGGTGTTGGGGGAAAGCATCACCCCCATGGCCATCGGAGGATGCCTGCTCATCCTGGCGGGATTGTACCTGTCCGAAAGGAGACCCCTCTTTGTCCGGAAAGCCAAACCCGCTATCGCGGAAAGTTCGAACTTGTAACTTGCCGCCAGACGCGCCACGTAGTATCCTTCAGTGATATATTAGTTGTGAGGTTCCGTATGTACCTATCCAGAAGAAGAATCATCGTAGTGGTCCTGACGATCCTACTTATCGCAAGTACCGCAAGCGCGGCCAGCAAGGCTCCACAAGGTCTCAACTCCTTCTGGACCATCGATCTGGAGGGAAAGGAAGTTACCCAGGAAATCTTTTCTCCCTACAAACTGACGTTGGTGAACGTGTGGGCGACCTTTTGCAGTCCCTGCCTCCAGGAAATGCCCGCCCTGGCAGAGCTGCGTGACGAATTCGCGACCCGGGGAGTGAACGTGATCGGGATTGTGACCGACGTCTACCACACCGACCAGACCATATTCATGCAAAACTTGGGCACGGCCGCGTATATCATCGAACAGACTGGAGCCGACTACACGCACCTGTTGCCGTCGCAGGACTTGCACAACCTGCGGTTGAAGGATGTCCAGGTGGTACCTGAGACGTTTTTCGTTGACAGCAAGGGCAATATAGTGGGAAAAACATATTATGGAGCACGAAGCAAGTCGGCATGGAAAAGCGTAATCGAATCCACATTGGCCCAACTAGACTAATTCCCCTTCTGCTTGTCATTGCAGGCGCGATCGCCATCATAGTCGGCGTACTGCAAGGCGAAGCACTCATCGTGCTCAAGAAAGCAACGTTGATCTGCTTGGAGTGTATCGGTCTTGGCTAGGAACAGGTTCGGGCAACATGACCGGAGGAGAACCCTGGTCCAATTTCTCACGGCCATTATTTCCAATGCCTATATCGTCGGATTCCTTGAAGGCAGGATCTATCAGGGTGATGCGAAGGCGTTCTGTGTTCCGGGCTTGAATTGCTATGCCTGTCCGGGCGCCCTGGGCTCCTGTCCGATCGGCTCACTGCAGGCTGTTTTGGGCTCACGGGACAAAAGCTTCTCATTCTATGTCGGCGGTTTCCTGGTGGCGGTGGGAGCCACGATGGGGCGATTCGCCTGCGGATGGCTCTGTCCCTTCGGATGGTTCCAGGACCTGCTCCACCGCATTCCCATACCCAAGCGGTGGAACCGGTTGCGTAGGCTTCCCGGTGAGAAATACCTCTCGTTGACACGCTATGCGGTACTTGTGGTCCTGGTGATCCTGCTGCCGCTGTACGTGGTGGACATAATCGGGCAAGGCAGCCCTTGGTTCTGCACGTGGGTATGTCCGTCAGGCACGCTGTCGGGATTGTTGCTGCTGGCCGGCAACCCGGGATTGCGGAGCGTTGCAGGGTGGCTGTTCGCGTGGAAGAACCTCATCCTTGCGATCACGGTGCTCTCCTCAATCATCATATATCGCCCGTTTTGCCGGTATGTCTGTCCGCTTGGAGCGATTTACGGATTGTTCAATCCCGTTTCACTCTACCGGTTTGAAATAGTTGAAAAAGCTTGCACGTCCTGCGGCATTTGCCAACAAGTGTGCAAGCTCGATATACCGGTGTTCCAGAAACCCAACAGCAGCGCATGCATCCGTTGCGGTGATTGTATCGCCGCATGTCCCCACACGGCGATCCTTCATGGATTCAAGACGAAGGTCACAACCCCAGACGTTTCACAAAGCGCATCAGATTATCCATCGTAAGCGCCATATCCTGCGGAGCCCGTTCCTTTACATGCTTGAAATCGCGGGCAATCCGGTTGATGCTGAAAATCGCCGAGACTCCTTCGTCGTAGGCGGCATCGATCGAATCTCCGATATCACCGACCACAGCGACCAACGGAACATTGTGACGTTTGGTCCTCCGGGCGATTCCGATCACGACCTTTCCCCTGAGGCTCTGGAAATCGATCTTTCCTTCACCGGAGAAGACCATATCCGTCCCTTCGAGCATCTTGTCGAATCCAACCGTATCGAGTACGACCTCGATGCCCATTTCCAATTTGGCATCGAAGAAGGCAACCATCCCAGCCCCCATGCCTCCTGCGGCACCAGCTCCGGGCAACTGGGAAACCTCTTTCGAGAGGTCACGCGAAATCGCCGAGCCCAATGATCGCAGTTGACTGTCGAGGAATCGGACCATATCTTCATCGGCACCCTTTTGGGGCCCGAAGACGTATGCGGCTCCGTGCTCACCATACAAGGGATTGTCGATATCGCACATGGTGACGATGTCGATTCCATCCAATAGTGGATTGCGGCCTTTCATATCGATGGAAGCTATGTTCGACAGTGTTCCACCCGTCGGGACGAAGGTATTTCCCTGTGCGTCCAGGAACCGTACGCCCGCGGCCGCTGCGGCCCCGGTACCTCCATCGTTGGTGGAACTGCCACCCAATCCGACAACAATCCGCTTGCAACCCCTTTGCGCGGCGTGGAGCATCAATTCGCCCACACCGTAGGTTGTGGTCTGGTCGGGGCGCTTGTCATCGCCGACCAGCGGCAATCCGGCGCACGCGGCCATCTCTATGATTGCCGTGTCGTTGTCCACGATGCCGTAGAACCCTTCCATCCGGTCGAAATATGGTCCAGTGACCTCAACTGTTACTTTCTCTCCACCCATTGCGGTCAAGAAGGAGTCGACACTTCCCTCGCCCCCATCGGCAACCGGCAAAGAAACAACTTGTGCCGAAGGATAGTGTACGAGAATGGCGGTCTCCATGATTGAACAGACTTCCGTCGAACTCATGGTTCCCTTGAACGAATCGGGAATCAAAATAAACTTTTTCATTGCGGCTCCTATTCGGTTTTCGATAATTTGCATATTCGTACCGTAAACTTAGAGAACAATCAAGCTGAAACCACTGCCGACCAGCACCGCGATGGCATTGCTCAGGAAGTTCACGACATCGTTGTCGATCCATCGGATACCGCGGCAAAGCTCCAATTTCACTCCGTCCCTCGTCTCGTGTTCGGTAATCTGCTTACGTTCGGGATCGTAGTAGTGCCCTTGGACGGTTGCTCCCAGATAACTGTCCGCAATGGAGCCGATTGCTCCGGCAACAGCGACTATGGAGGCAAGGAACAACCATGAGGGGTCGGAATAATCGGCGAACGTCGCGTACCAGGCCATGGCGATCATGATCGAACCCACCAGGCTGCTGGCGGTTCCCAACCATGTCACACCGCCCGACATTCCCGTGGGCACGGGCCTGAAGGTCCGTATGGACAAGGGAGGCCGCTTGCTGAGGATACCCGCCTCTCCTGCCCAGGTGTCTGCCGTACTGGCGGCTACGGCAACGCCGAACATCACCAAGGCAATGCGCCCGCCATTGAGTCCATAGAGCAGCGCGGATGCACCCGCGAGCCCTCCGTTGGCCATGACCTGGGCCCAATCCCGTGTTCCGCCCTTCTTCTGGATTCCCGTCTCGATGGATATTGATACGGCACGGCTGACTTTGCCGAGGATATTGGCAGTGATGAAGAAAAGCATGAGCAGGACCCACCCACCGGGCCCTGTGAACCTGTAGGCCAAAAACCCCACGACCAACGCCGAGGCAGCGCCCGAATACGTCAGCCATTTGAGGGCTTTCGCCACCACGGCGACACATAGGTTCACCGCTAGGGGTACGATATAGATCCAGATACCGCTGTTCATGCGACTCCGAGCAACAGGAAAGCGATCAATGTCGTTCCGAGCGGAACACTGAGGTTGTCCAGTCCGTGGGGGGTGTAAGCTTCAAGCAAGGCCGCAACACCCGAAATGACGACAACGGAGATCCACCAGGTGAAGCTCCATACGGAAGGAAGGGAATACCCGAGGGAGAACCCTGTTACCACCAGTGCGGTAACCACGAACATGACGAGGGTCCCGAGAAGCGACTTGTCACCACGGATCTTTTTGGTTCCCCAATGCTTGCCGATCATGGCGGCGAGACCGTCGCCATACCCCATGGTGAGCGCTCCCATTCCACAAGCCCACATGGGAATGGTATTCGTATAACCTGCGATAACCAGAAGCAAAAGGGAGATGGGGAAATAGACGAGACCCAGGTTCCTGCGCTTGTCGCTGATTCCCAAAACATTCGCCGCCCCCGTCACGACAGCAATCCCGTTGAGTAGGATAAAGAGTATGGGTCCTACCAAGGCATAGGCAAGGGAGTCGAAACTCGCAATCAGGATAAACCACCAGTTCGAGACGCCTATGTGGATAAATTTGCGTACGAACTCGGCAGTGAAGCGATCGGATTTCGACAGCAGAATACCTATCCCTATGATTATCCCAATGAAACCAAGCGAAAGAATCAACCCTAGATTATTCATTGCCACAATATAGGGTAAAATATGTCGTTTTTCAAGATATTGACAGACCATATTACCCATGCTATTTTTATTCATGCTTTCGTTTTTGAGTTGCAGCTGGTTCTTTTAATCTAGTTTCCTTCGAGTCGTCTTCGTCGTATTCCTAAAGACCGATTAAATTGACTCAAGCATGCCGCCAAATGAAGCAATTTTAGTTAAACAGGCTTAGGACCTGTGGAGGATGCTTTATGGCAAAGAAAATCTATGTCGGCAACATGAGTTACGCCACTTCCGAAGAGGAACTTCGGGAACTGTTCGCCCAGTACGGTACCGTATTGAGTGCAAACATCATCATTGATCGTGAAACTCACCGCCCCAAAGGCTTTGGGTTCGTCGAGATGGAAGAGGATTCAGCTGCAGACGCTGCGATTTCCCAACTCGATGGCAAGGAATTTGGTGGACGCAATCTTCGTGTCAACGAAGCAATTGCAAAACCCCGTCCGACTAGAAGCTATCGCGACTAATTCGAAGTAGAAACTAGCGGAGCCGTCCTCTTTGGGGGACGGCTTTCTTATGCCTTCACTGTATGAGCCGGAGCCCGACGAACACCAACACGAACAACACGTTCACTTTGGTGAATACCCACAGGTATTTCCATGAAGAGCCGGCATCATATGCCGCGAAGAGCTTGAATGAGATGACCGAGGCCAACGACGCGATCAAGGTGCCGCAACCACCGGCGTTCACACCGAGAAGCAATTGCCCGCTATCCAGGGTGAAGCGGGAAAGCAGCAATGCAGCCGGGACATTGCTCAGCACCTGGCTGGCAAGGAGCGAAACCATGAAGACCCGTCCTGCCAGAATCCGTTCCAATCCGACCCGCACAAACGATGCGGACCCCAGGTTGCCGACAAGAATGAAGAAGCCGACGAAGGTGAGCAACAAGCCGTAATCGACCTTTCGCAGTTGACGGATTCCCACCGACAATCCCACAACCACAACGACTGCATACCATGGAAGGATATCGAAAACCGCCAGGATTGAAAGCAGGAACAAGATCGAGTATCGGATGACCGGTCCAATCGCAAGTGGTCCGGTTTTTTGCACCAAGGGAACCACAATCGATTGTCGTCCGGTTCCGATGAAAAACACCATGCAGAAGAGCACTCCACCACCGACTGCGACCATGGGCAACATCGTCAGGAAAAACTCTCCCGTCCCCATATGGTAATACGAGAAGAGGTAGAGGTTCTGGGGGTTCCCCATGGGAGTCAACGAACTGCCAACATTTGCTGCAACCGTCTGCAGGACTATGGTCAGCATGATCGGTCTCGCATCACCGAGCATCCTGAATACTACCAGGGTGAACGGGACGAACGTGATCAACGCGACATCGTTGGTGATCCACATGGAAGCGAAGAAAGTCAATCCGACCAATAGGATCGAGACTCGGCGGACCGAGTGGACTTGGGCCAGCAGGAGTACCGACAATCGTTCGAACAACCCGATCGACCGGAATCCCGCCACTACCGCCATCAACGCAAAGAGACACCCGAGCACCTTGAAGTCCATATAGGCAAGGTACGCTTTCGAGGGAGGAACCAGAATCATGGAAAGGACAGCCAACGTCAGGGAAAGGACCAGTACCGGTTCGTTCCTCAGGTTCGCGGCTGCCCTGGAGAGAACCGTCTCACCAGGCTCCGCCACCGCCACCGCCGAACCCTCCGCCAGAGAATCCACCACCACCGAATGAAGAACCGCCGAAGCGAGATCCGGGACTCGCTTTTGGAGAGGTGATCACCGACGATACCAATGCGGTGTTGCACCTCGACAACATGGAACTGAGCACCATTGCATTCCAGACGGTATGGGTTCCGACATACCAGTTGGGAGGTTCGATCGTGATGGAGTCGAATTTCTTCGCCCATTTCTTCTCCAACCCCAGGACAATGGCGAATGAAAGCATATGGTAATAATAATTGGGATCGCTATCGATCATCCGTTTCAATTCATCGATCTCAACCTTCTCGATGAAGTCGCGGAATCCCAGGACCTCTTCCAGTCGGCGACGCCCATAATCGCTGCGTTGCTTGGTGACGATGGCCAAAAATCCCATCGGTGCGTTTGCCACCATGAGCAGGGTAGCTCCAAAAAGGATATCGTCCATGGGAGAGTCGACAATCCACCCGGTGACAATGAGGAACACCCACCCGAAGACAATCACGAAAAGGAAGACCAAAGGCCAAAACAGTTTTCCCACCGCCTTGCGGATATGCCAGGAACGCATCATGACATGCGTGATAAGCAACAGCGGAATCGAAACACCGATGGCGACGGCAACCAGCACCAAGGTCACCGGACCCAGATAGTTTCCGGTAAGGATCAACGCATAACCGATAGCCGGAACCAACATGAACAAGGTGATAAGCGCGGCCTTGTTGCGTGATCGGGAGCTCGCCAGGGCCCGCTCTCCCCGATAATGGGAATCGACGGTCTTCTTCAACTTCTGGTATGCTTGGAAAAAGCGCCCCTCGAGATCGGCTGTCTTCACCACACCGTTCGTGCCGCTGGCGAAGAATGCATCGAAAATCTGCTTCTCATGCTTGGAGGCATTCTTCGGGTCATGTCCCTTTATGAACGAAAACTTCTTCCCCTCCTCCACGATTGTCAGGCACCCCTTGTCGGCCCAGTAGAAGATCATGGAAGTCACGTCGCGCGGATCCAGGGATTCGTCGATGATGTACCCGACATCCAACGGGCTCATACCATCGGGGGCTTCGAACCGCGGAACGATGATCAGGTCCTTGTCGCGTCCGTACGCATGCCAGAAATACCAGGCCAAGGCCACCAGGACAAGCGAGAGGACCAGAAAGACGATCCGATACACGGCTTGCCAGTCTTTTCTGGCGGTAAAGTAGCCGTCCGGCATCTCCACCCTGACGGTGATCGCCTCGCCCGGTTCCAACCGGGTCGATTCTCCCGTGAGCACAGTCCCGTCACCAGACAACTGCCACTTCAGGCCTTGGGCAGTCGTGCTTCCCCAGAAGCCACGTGTGAGAGAGACCCTGTCGGAGGATATCGGAAAGGGAAATGTCATGGAGAAGGTGAATTTTCCGATCGGGACTTCCCAGTCCTCCCCCACGATATTGTAATAGAACTCGTCGTATTCCTCGTGGGGATCGGCCCCGATATCATAGTTGTACGAGATACCGTATTGTTGCGGACCTACAACGGTCCTGTTCGCATCGCCTACCCGTATTGTTATATATGAACCTTCGCGCATGACGGTGAACGTGTCGCTGGCCTTGACCTTGGTTACCCGCACCTTCACATCTTCCCGCTGCGAATCCTCGAACAGGTATTCGACCGGGAGGACCCGATAGAATCCATGCAACGGGACATGGAAGTCCATGGCAATGCGTTCATCCACCTGGTACACACCTTCCGGTGAGATCACAATGCTACTGTTCATTTCCTTGATATCGTATCCTGTGGCACCCCATGCAACCGATGCGACAACGAGGAACAGCACTACGATACTGGCAAAACGTGTGTACTTCATAGCCTAGAACCGCACGTTGACTTGTGCCCGCGCCTCATCCTCGATCGCGAGATACGGCAATTTGGTGAAATGCGCAATACCGGCGACAATGGAACTCGGTATGGTTTCGACCATGGTGTTGATGTCGTTGATCACGGCATTGTAGTACTTGCGCACATGGAGCAATTCCTCCTCGATCTTCTGCAATTGGCTTTGCAGGTCAAGGAACCCTTGGTTGGCTTTCAGATCGGGGTAGCTCTCGCTGAGTGCGAACAGGCTCTTCAATGTGGAGGAGAATGCGTTCGAGGCTTCATTCTTTTCCGTCAAGGTTGTGGCGCCCATTGCCGCGTTGCGTGCCTCGATGACAGCGGTGAGTGTCTGGCTTTCGTGTTTTGCATATCCTTTGACGGTTTCCACAAGATTCGGGACCAAGTCGTACCGCTTTTTCAGGTGGGCATCGATCGCGGCAGCCGATTCCTCACTCTGGTTCCGAAGCCGGACCAACTTGTTGTATACCGCTACACCATATAACAACACCAAGACTACAATTGCACCTATGATAATGCCCACCATGAGAGACCTCCCTTTGCTACTTCCGGTGTGTATCCACACCAAGTATCCGAAACAATAATATCTTTACTGCAGTGATTCGTCCAGATAATTACCTTGTGTTTAGTACGATTGTACTGTATATTCATACAGACATTAAAGAATATTTATACCGATTGGAGATACCGATGAAGGAACGACATAATAGGCTTTCAGTTGTGAAGGAACTGATCAAGAACAATAGGATTGACAATCAGGATACACTTCTCGACCTGTTGGCGAAAGAGGGCTTTTCCGTCACCCAGGCGACACTGTCGCGCGACTTGAAGATGCTGAAGGTCGGCAAGATTTCCGACGGTTGGTCAGGCTATTATTATGCGTTGCCGGAAAACGATCTGATATCCGAATCGGAAAAAAGCTACATCCAGGATGTGCGCCGAGGGGTCCTCTCCATAGAATTCAGCCAGAATTTCGGTGTCATAAAGACCCGTAGCGGCCATGCGAACAGCGTAGCCCTCGCCTTGGATATCCTGGCTCTTCCCGAAATCCTTGGAACCCTAGCCGGTGACGATACCATTTTCGTCATTCTCCGTGAGGGAATGACCAAGGAAGATCTGTTGGAGAGCTTCAAGCTCCGCATCCCGGAAATCGAGACGTAATTCCCGAGCTTGTGCAGGAAACGTACGGGAGTCGATATTGCCTGGCCCAAGCTCCTGCTATACACTAAAGGACACCCTGAGAAGGGAAGGAGTCAATGTATGCAGTTCAAGAATCTTTCCAAGACAGCATCCTTCGATGTATTGAAAAAGACACCTCCTATCGATTTGCACAACGCACTTGCGCGTGGACGCATTTCGCAGTCATCGGTCCCGATCGGTGGCGGGCTTTCATACAATTGGGCGGCGATGCCTGTCGATGACGGACATATCGCGCTCATGCAGAAGCTGGCGGATGAACAGGATCTGGTGATGAAATACCAGTCGGTGCTTGAGGGAGAGGTCATGAATACCGGGGAACACCGGTTGGTACTGCATCATTTGACCCGTGGAAGGGTGTTGGGAGACGACACTTCGGTGTTCGCCGACGAAGAGGAAAAGGGAGCGTTCTATGCCGAACAGCTTGAGCGGATAGCCGGCTTTTCCGCCTCGGTCCGCAGCGGATCCTTGGTGGGATCCACCGGAAAAGCTTTCACAACCGTCGTGCAGATCGGTATCGGTGGAAGCGATCTCGGACCCCGGGCCTTGTATCTTGCCTTGAAGGGTTGGGCCAAGGGAGCGGCTGTCAAACGGATCGAAGCACGGTTCATCTCCAATGTTGATCCTGACGATGCGGACGATGTATTCGAGAATCTCGACTTCGAGTCGACACTGTTTGTCCTGGTCACCAAAAGTGGAACCACCCAGGAAACACTCACCAATTGCGACCTGGTACGCAAGGCCATGGTGGACTCGGGAATACCCCGTCTCGATCCTTCAAAGCACATGGTCGCTGTAACCAGCAAAACCAGTCCGCTTGCCTCTTCCAAGGATTTCCTCGAAGCGTTCTATATCGACGACTATATCGGCGGCCGATACTCGTCTTCCAGTGCTGTCGGGGCAGTGGTGCTCTCGGTAGCATTCGGGGCGGAGGTCTTCCAGCGATTCCTCGCCGGTTGCCACGAAGCCGACCTTGGAGCGCTCGAACCCGATATCCGCAAGAATGCAGCCATGATGGATGCACTTGTGGGGCTCTATCTCCGCAATGTCCTGGGTTTTCCCTGTACGGCGATCCTGCCCTACTCCCAAGCCCTTTCACGATTCCCCGCCCACTTGCAGCAATTGGACATGGAAAGCAACGGCAAGCACGTCAACCGGAATGGTGAACCGATCGATTATGCCACTGGTCCGATCATTTTCGGAGAACCGGGAACCAACGGGCAGCACTCGTTCTACCAGCTGCTGCACCAGGGGACCGATACCGTCCCCTTGCAATTCATCGGGTTCAAGCAATCCCAGCGCGGTGTGGATATCGAAACCGACGGATCGACGAGCCAAACCAAGCTTGTTGCCAACCTGATTGCCCAAATTGTCGCGTTTGCCGGCGGCAAGGACGATGCCAATGCAAACAAGCGGTTCCCAGGAAACCGGTACTCGAGTGTGATTTCGGGTGACAAGCTTACGCCCGAGGCTCTCGGTGCCTTGCTGGCCCACTACGAGAACAAGGTCATGTTCCAAGGATTCCTCTGGAACATCAACTCGTTCGACCAGGAAGGGGTACAATTGGGCAAGGTTCTGGCAAAGAAGGTCCTTTCTGGTGGCGGGGGCGACGAGGCGTTGCTGGCGTATATGGAATTGTTGTACTGATATCCAATAAGTTTGAAATTTAGCCATATGATGCAAAGAAGCTGCGACATTCCTGCCGCAGCTTTTCCTATATATGCAGACCATACCATGTGGACAAAAAAAACCCCCTGGGGAAAAGGAGGTTAAACCCAGGGGGAACAAAAAGGAGGTTATGAAAAGTCAATTGAATGGAGTCCATGTTATCGGAAGGAATTATCCATTCGTTTTTCCTTTCGATGAGAATTTACCGAGAATTAAAAAAAGAATCAAGCATTTTTTAAAAATTTTTGAAAAATTCTTTTTAGCATCAAACACCATCGATAAGAACATCTTTCAATGATATTAATCCTACTAATACACCCAATAATGGCACATTAATGTGAAGAATATATTATTAAATCGGTTTATCTTTCACATAATATGAAAGTTGGAATGTATAGATATTAAAATGATGCCAGAAATGCCCCGGCTTCTATTCCGGGGCATCCATACAAGCATCAATTCTTGTTTATCATCGATGCGGGCTGCCTGGTATTCTCCAACACATCACGCCAGAGACTTCCCTCGGTATTCACGTGGTTCCGCTCGGAGACAGCGACCTTTATCGGAATATGCACGAACTTGTTGTTTACCAGCGATATCAACGCCTGTGTCTTACCCGACATCGCGGCATGGACAGCATGTGCTCCCAACCGAGAACAGTAGATCGAATCGTTGGGATTCGCCTGCGCGCTTCGGATGATATAACTCGGATCGATATACTTCAGGCTCATCTCCACGCCTTCTTGGGCGAAATAGTCCTTGATCCTATCCTTGAGGAAAATGCCGATATCGGTGAACTTCACATTCCCCGAGGCATCCTTCTCCCCTGTCTGCGGTACCAGATCCTGTCCAGCACCCTCTGCAATCAATATCACCGCGTGGCCCCGCTCCAGGATCCGTTTCTTCAAATGCGCCAACAGACCGTTCGGACCATCCAAATCGAACGGATTCTCGGGAATGAGACAGAAATTCACATCGCTCATCGCCAAGGCAGTGCTCGCCGCGATGAAACCCGACTCCCTGCCCATGACCTTCACCAACCCGATCCCGTTCACTGAAGCCTTGGCCTCGGTATGGGCTCCCCGTACCGATGGTACGGCGTGTGTCACCGCGGTATCGAATCCAAAGGAAATCTGAATGAACGAAAGGTCGTTGTCTATGGTTTTGGGAACACCGATCACAGCGATCTTGAGTCCCCGCTTCTTGATCTCCTCACCCAGCTCCCAAGCCCCCCGAAGGGTTCCGTCACCACCGATCGTGATCAGGACATTGATATTCAACCGTTCCAACGAATCGATGATCTCCTCGACCTTGTCGCCGCCACCGCGTGAGCTGCCGAGGATAGAACCACCCTTCTCCTGGATATCGTCGACTACATCGGGATCGAGATTCATCAACGGATATGGGGAATTCTCCAGAAGACCACGATACCCGAAACGGATGCCGGAAATCCTCCTCACCCCGTATCGGTACCAGAAGCAACGAACGACGGCACGGATCACATTGTTCAAACCAGGACAGATTCCCCCGCAGGTTACGATCGCCGCGTGCACATGGGCAGGATTGAAGTAAATCTTTTCCCGGGGTCCGGCTACTTCCACCGTATCGTGGAATTCTGGAACTTCCTCGCCCTTCTCGTTGATCAACGCATCGATACCGAAATATACCCGCTTAGAGTCGTTCACGTAATCGGCAAGCCCATCGTCATCCGACGTCGACATCTTGATAGGCGAAAGAATCTTCGCTTTTCCAAGATTCGGAATGCTGAAATCGTACTTCCTCTTGCTTGTCTGGAACTCCATGGCATCACTCCTTCTATTCATGTTCGGCATAATCCTTCAATAGTTGTTCGAAATCATGGGTAAAAGAACCGAATGGTTCAACAAGCCGTTCTTTCGCCTCGGCTTGGAAGGCATTGTACAATGTGATGAATCGGTGGCCGAATTCGGTAAGCGAGGATCCCTCATGGGAGGCTCCACCCCGTTTCCTGTCGACGACTGGCAATCCCAACTGGTTCTCCAGATTCTTGACCATGGCGTATGCCTTGGAGTAGGAAATCCCGAGAGCCGATGCGGCCGCCCGCAAGGAGCCTGAGGTTCCGACATGCTCCAACAACCAGAGCACCCCGATCCCCATGAACTTCTCACCGTCCCCATTCACCAGATACAGTTTCGTCTTTATTTCCATATCGTCTCGGCGCTCCGATACACCGTGTCGATCATGTGCGGAAGCAATTCGGCATCTACACCCGAATACGCGATCCGCAACAGGTCCTTCCCTATCGATACAGTACCGATTCCATGGTTTTCCAACAAGTACCTCCGAAGCGATTCGGCATCACCCGCACAAGCGAATGTACAGAAGTAGCCGGAATTGAACGGCAAGGGAAGCAACGCTACCGAGTCCTTCCATGTGAGGATCGACTCGCGGACACTCCCGTATCGCCGCGCCATTTCATCGGAGACCCGTTTCGTCTCCGCCCCATAGGCTTCATGCCTCATGGCCGCGAGCAACAACGATTGGCTCACCCGGGAACAGCTTGATACCGAAGACCGTATGACACCCATGGTTTTTTGAACCATTGCATGGTAGTGCCTCTCCGTCAAGCCATGGGCGGCATAGGTGATGAACCCGACGCGGAACCCCCATACCAGCGATTCCTTCGTAGCGGCATCGCATTTGACCGCCAACAGGTTCTCGTGGGCGTTCCACAAGAGGGAAAACAGCGAATACCGACAGGCATTCTCATCATGGAACAGCCCGAAATAGGCATCGTCCACCACTACCACCAACCGCTTGCCCGCCTGCGCAAGGTCCACCAACAGGTCCCTGATCCCCTCCATCTCCAATCGGGTCGGGGTATAGCCGGTGGGGTTGTTGGGGAAATTGAGTAGGAGGAAAATCTTGTCTGAGACAATTCCGTCGAGCGTACTTCCGAGGGCTTCGAGGGAAAAACGTCGATTCGCATCGAACAAGGAAGGGGATTGGATCGTACAACCATGCCGTACAGAGAATATCTGTTCATAATTGTCCCAACATGGGGACGGGACCACCACGGTATCCCCTGCATCGAGAAACAGATCGGCGGCTATGGCGATCGCATGGGTCAGTCCTGCGGTGACTATCGGCAACGAACAGGATGAACCGGCAAGCAACGGATTCTTGCGCACCATTTCATCCCACCACAGCTTTCGCAATGCAGGATCACCCGCCGTGGGTGCGTACGATACCATATCGTCGCTGGAAACAACCGCATCCAATCGGGAAAACATGCCATGGGTCATGTAATGGCCGTGATCGAGAGCGACACCCGCGGTGGCGTTGGCGACATGGGCTGCCGAAGCCGCCTCCTGGCTTTGGGCGACGATACCTTTCGGAAAATACGCCCGCCTCCCATACTCCGAGAGCACCTGCGGAACCACGGTTCCCGCAAGCTCCGCATGCAACTGCGCCGCTATGCTATCGACTGTCATCGCTTTCCCCTCCTTCCAACATCCGGATGAACTGCTGCTCATCGACTATCGTTGTTCCAAATGACTGTGCCTGCTGCAATTTGGAACCCGCCCCGGTACCAGCCAACAGATGGGAGGTCTTGGAGGTAACGGAACTTGTGGTGCGGCCGCCGCGAGCCTCGATCTCCTTCAGTGCCAACGAACGGGGAGCGAACCGCTCGAAACTTCCGGTCACACACCACACCTGGTTGCGGAATATCTGGGGAAGCATTTCCTCAGCTCCGGTGGCCACTTCCGAGAATTGCAAACCCAACAGTTCCAACCGGGCAATCCGTTCACGAACCTTCGCGTCGGACAATTCCGCGAACAACGAATCCACTGTCTTCTTGCCGAAGCCCTTGATTGCCACCAGCGTTTCGGAATCACCCGAATCGACCATCTCCAACAATTGCTTCATGCTCCGTATACCCGCATTCACCAACAGGTCCACAGCCTTCTTTCCGAAATCAGGTATCCCCAAAGCCACCAATACCAACCGGTAGGGCTGCTCCTTACTCTTCTCGACAGCCAGTGCAAGTGCACCTGCCTTCTTCTCACCGAACCCCGGCTCCCCCACCAACGCATCGTAATCGACCGTGTAGATATCGGGAATATCGTGCACCAGTCCCTTCTCGACCAAAAAGGAGACGGTCTCGGGACCAAATCCCTCAAGGTCCATCTGTTGCCGTCCCACGAAGAAGCTGATCCTTCCCACGACCTGGTCGGGACAATCTCCGTTCGGGCAGAAGGTATGGGCACCATTTCGTACCAGGCTTGTCGAGCAAGATGGACATTCGGCAGGGAGTTGCCATGTCGTGTTCCCCTTCTCGTTCTTCTCGACCACCCGCTCCACAGCTGGAATGACATCGCCGCGTTTCGAAATGGCGACTGTATCACCGATAGCCAGTTCAAGCAGGTTGATATAGTCCTGATTGTGCAAAGTGACATTCGAGACCATCGAATTGCCGACCTTCACCGTCTTGACCCGTGCCACCGGAGTGATCCTACCGGTCCGTCCGACCTGGACATCGATATCGAGAACCTCGGTCTGTGCTTCCGGTGCATCGAACTTGTATGCCAGGGCCCATCGGGGGTGGTGTCCGGTGTATCCGAGGAACTCGCGGACCCCCAGTTCATTGACCTTGATCACCAAGCCATCGATTTCGTAGGCAAGGGCAGAGCGCTGTTGTTCCAGTTTCCCAAGATAGTCGGGGATGTCCCCGTAGGTCATATCGCCGTTCGCATCGGCAAAGACAGCGAGGGACGGATTTACCAGGAAACCCAAATCCTTCAACAACCGCAGGATCTCCACATGGCTGTGGACCGCTTCCGCCGGGTTGGCGAAGTAGGCCTCGTAGGCAAACATCTTCAAGGGGACCTGTGCGGTTTCACTGCTCTTCAGCCGTCTGATTGTTCCCGCAGCCAGATTCCTCGGATTCGCATAGGGGACTTCCATGGTTCCGTTCAAGTCATCGAAATCCTCCTTGGCGAGGAAAACTTCACCCCTGACCGCGATATCCAATGGCTTGGACAAGCGCAACGGAATGGACTTGATCGTCTTCGCGTTGGGCGTGACATCGTTGCCCACGAACCCGTTGCCCCTCGTGACAGCCCGTGCCAACAAACCCTTCTCGTAGTAGAGCACCAGGGAGACACCATCGATCTTTTCCTCAACCACAAAGGATAGCCGCTGCTCGCCACGCTGGCGGCACCGCTCGATCCATTGCAGGACACCGTCTCCGGTATACGCCTTGTCCAAACTCAGGACCGGAACCGTATGGCGCACTTCGGGAAAGCCGTTGCCAAGGTCGCTGCCCACCCGCTGGGAAGGGGAATCCGACAACTTCAATTCGGGGTACAAGCTCTCGAGATAGAGGAGCCTATCCATCATGCGATCGTATTGCATATCACTTACAAGCGGTTGTGCTTCAACATAATAGTGGTGTTGGTGTCGCCGCAGGTCTTCCGACAACCGGGCAATCTCCACTTGTGCATGTTCCACTGTTTCCATGTTCCTGCTCCTACGTAATGTTACCACCAGTATACCGGCTTTCCCATGTTTTGCCATTGCGGTCACTAGGGGAAAATGGTATTTTTAACTTCGAAGGATGGCAATAGGACTTCATGGCGGAAAAAACTCTCAAGGTACCGGGCGACAACAAGACAATTCACGGGATTGTGATCCGGTCCAATATCGAATCGGGATCGATAATCGGAATAACTCCGCCAAAACAAGACAATCGCTTCTTCCTTGTCGGTCCGAAGGATATCATAGGTCGGAATGCTGTCGATGTATACACGGATAGTTTCCCGTTGTTCGCATCGACAGATATCGCCTACAAGGGACAACCGATCGTCGCTTTATTCGGACCTGATGCCGAAATGGTCGAGGTCAAATCGAGGGAAATCGAGATAGATTTCCAACTTTCGGTGGAGATCCAGGCCCATCAGGAGAAGCAGGAACACGCTCCCCTCCGGTACCAATGGGGAAATCTCGAGGAAGTCTTTTCCCAAGCCGAATCCACACTGGAAAAGACCTACAGCGACCGGCGGGTCTGGACACGGGAAGATACGGTATCCCAAGCGACGACTTGGCTCGAGGACGATGTATTGAAAGTGCGGGTTTCCACCCAATGGCCGTTCCACGTCCGCGATACTGTCGCCGAAATTTGTGGCAGGCCCCGAAAGAGTGTGGTCGTCTACCCGATGCCCTATTTTGCCCCCAAGGATGAAAAACTCATACAACCTTCGATCTTGTCCGCCATCGCGGCTTTGGCCACGTTGAAAAACAAGAGTCGTGTGCAGCTGTCTTCCCGGTTTCCCACCTACAAGAGTCCGATCACCATTACCCGCAAGACAGCACTGGATGCGACGGGGAAACCCTTGGCCGAAGAAGTCGAAGCCGTTGTCGACCAAGGATCTTTTCCACTTTTCACCGCAGAACTGTTCAAACAGATCCTTGCCGGACTTATTCCCCTCTACCAACTGCAAGCCTTTTGTGCGACCGTACGCATTGAAGAGTCCCACTTGCCGCCGTCGCACTTTTTCGGAGACTTGGGATACAGTTCCGCACTCTTTTCGACCGAAGCACATACCTCGGCGATTGCCCGCCACTACCAGATGAATCCCTCCAATTGGAGAATCAAGCAGTATGCGGATGGGAAAGAGCGGGCGGCTATAATGGAGACCCTTCCGGTATCGAAGTTGCGTGACCTCATTACGACGACCTGTACGGTGTCCGATTTCGCCCGCCATAGCGCTGTCTATGAATTGCAACGGAGGGCCAAGCACCCGCTCTCGGCTTTTCTCAACTACAGCAGGGGTATCGGTATTTCCTGTGGAGCGGGAATCAGCGGATTCAGCACCGACTCTCCGTTCGAAAGCTCGGCAAAAATATCGGTCACACTCGATGCGAACAACCAGGTGCTGGTCAATTCCAGTTTTTTCCCCATGCGAAAGACCACCACATTGTGGCGTTCGGTCATTGCCAGGATGCTCTCGGTTGAAAAGGATACCATCGTATTCGTCGACAATTCCACTGAGGAGATGGTCGATACCGGACCGGAGGTACTTTCGCTCGACGTGGAACGATCGGTCCTCATGATCAACCAATGCTGTGCCGCAATCAAAGCCAAACGGTTCCAGGAACCGTTGCCGATCACCGAATCGGCAACTGCAAAGAGCATCCTCTCGACAAGCCCGGCGATGTTCAGCAGCAAGAATTGGGGGTGCATCGTATTGGAACTCGAGGTGAATACCATTACCCTGACAGTCGAGGTCCGCCGTGTGTGGGGGCGCTTCTCGTTCAGCAATCCACCCGACATCAACCGGCTGAGGGTCAAGTTCCAACATATCATCAACACCAGTTTGAACGAGTGCAATGTCATTCCCATCCACAGGGAGGGTGCGCCGCCGTTCATGGATATCAAGGTCGATGCCTTGGGATCGGACGAAATCCAGACTTCGGCGACTTCGGCCCTTCGCGCCATGGTCATGTCCGCCTGTGCCTCGGCACTTTCCCAAGCGTTGAATTGCGATGTCTCCACCATGCCGGTTACCAGTGAGGATATCATCGGCTATATCCGGAGGGAAGAATGAAGATCGAATGCACCATAGACAACAAACATGTCCTGTTGACGGTCAATTCCAACAAACCGCTCAACCTGATCCTTATGGATGAGCTTGAGACCTCACATATGGAGACCCGCTGCCGCGACGGCAATTGCGGCAATTGTGTGGTACTGTTGCAGGACGAAGCGGTGCTTTCCTGCCTGATACCCGCCTTTCGTCTGAAAGGGGCCAAGATAGTCACCTTCGAAGGGTATCAGAAGTCACGCTTCTGGCACGATCTAGAACGGGCTTACGAGGACACCGGCAGCCATCCATGTCCCCATTGCTATGCCTCGAAGACCCTGATCTTCGAATCATTGCTGCAAACGGTGGTAAAATCGGAGTCGGGCCCCTCCCACGACGAGGAACCGGACGAGACGACCATAGTGAGGGAAGTCGGCTTGAACAAGTGTCCTTGCCTCGACGCCCACGAGATACTCGACATTTTCAGAGCGGCAGCCGCTTATCGGAGGCGCAGGCGTGTACGAAGGTATTAGATCCCCAGCAGTCCATATGCCCAAGACCATGAACGACCTGGTGTCCGCCTCCACCCGCTTTCCCAATGCGACCTTCTGGGCTGGCGGAACCTTCATCATGAGCCGGCACGATTATTATCCGACTAGGGAAAGCAACGATATCATATCGCTGGGAGAGGTTCCCGAACTCAAGCGGATCAACCGGACCGACAGGTATCTGGAAATCGGCTCCATGGTCACCTTCGAGCAGATGCTCACCGTGGGAAAACAAGTCTTGCCGGGACTGTTGCAGACGACGTTGGAAGGTACAGCCACCAAGATTATCCGAAAACAGATGACCATCGGCGGAGCAATCTGCACCCCGCAATCCCGATTGTCCCTCCCCGGTACGCTCTCCGCCCTGCAAGCGGAAATCGAAGTGAAGACATGTCTCGGACAGAAGACCGAAACACGATGGATCGATATCAACCGGTTGTATGACCGCCATGGCACGCTGCAGTTGAAGAAGAACGACCTGGTGACGCGGATCCGACTTGGGTTCGAGCGGGAAAACTTCTCCTCGTTCATCTGTGCGGGCAATCCCATGATAAATCCTGAGGAGACGGTCATGCTTTCGTTCGCGTGTTTCTACAACCAGGCTGTGATCAACCGGTTCCGCATGTGCCTCACCTTCCCGACCACCATGTTTCTCATTCCCCATGAGATCGACATGATGATGCACGGGACAATGCTTCCACTCTCCACCCAACAGATCGACCGTGTGGTCCGATCCATCATGGAAGGGGTATTCTCATCGAATGAACATGAAATTCCGGCCATACAATTGGAGCGGGCTCGGAGGTTTGTGGAATCGGCCATGCATGAGTTGAACGCGCAAAGTCTCTCCGAGCGATAGGCTTCGAATTCATCGCTCCTTGTGCTACAATACGGCCTACCAAGGAGTCTTGCATGTCCGAATTTGTCCATCTGCACAACCACACCGATTATTCGCTTCTTGATGGAGCAGCACCTATCGACCGTTATATCGCGAAAGCGAAACAGTATGGGATGCAGCACTTGGCCATTACCGACCATGGAAACATGTTCGGTGTCCTCAAGTTCTACAAAGCTTGCAAAGCACAGGGGATAAACCCGATTGTAGGGTGTGAATTCTATGTGAACCCCGAATCCCATACGACAAAGTCGACCACCATGAGTGGTAGCCGCTACTACCATCTGGTCCTGATAGCCATGAATGAACAAGGCTACAAGAACCTCATGGTACTCAATTCGATCTCCTACACGGAAGGCTATTATTACAAACCCCGGATCAGCGACCAACTGCTGGCCGAACATAACGAAGGACTCATCTGCCTCTCGGCGTGTCTCGCCGGAGAGATCCCCCAACTGTTGTCCGACAACAATTACGAGGGAGCAAAGCAACGCGCATTGTTCTACTCCTCGATTTTCGACGACAACCGGTACTATTTGGAATTGCAGGACCATGGTCTGGCGGAACAAAAGCAGGTCAATCCACAAATCGTCAAACTGGCCAGGGAACTCGGGTTGCCCGTCGTGGCGACCAATGATATCCACTATATCGAAGATTCCGATGCCAATGCGCACGATATTGTCCTTTGTATAGGAACGAACAAGAAGAAGAACGACCAGGACCGCATGCGTTTCGATGCGGTGGAATTCTATATGAAGAGCCCGGACGCCATGTCCCGACTCTTCGATTGGATTCCCGAGGCAATCGAGAATACCGTTCGGATCGCCCAGCGGTGCGACCTCACCATAGACCAGCCGGGACCGATGCTGCCTGCATATGAAATACCACCGGAATTCGAAAATCCCGACCAGTATCTCCGGCATATCGCCCAGGAAGGTTTGGCAAAACGGTATCCAGAGATTACCGAAGAATTGCAGAAACGGCTTGACTACGAACTGGATGTCATTATCAGCATGGGATTCACAGGGTATTTCCTCATTGTGTGGGACTTCATCTTCTGGGCAAAACAGCACGGGATTCCCGTAGGACCCGGACGCGGTTCCGGGGCCGGTTCCCTGGTCGCCTATAGCATGACCATCACCGATATCGACCCGATCGAGTACAACCTGATATTCGAGCGGTTCTTGAATCCGGAACGGGTCTCCATGCCCGACTTCGATATCGACTTCTGCTATGAGCGCCGGCAAGAGGTCATCGACTACGTCACGGCAAAATACGGAACGGACCGGGTCGCCCAGATCGCTACTTTCGGTACCCTGAAGGTCAAGGCCGTACTCAAGGATGTCGCACGGGTATTGGACATTCCCTTTGCCGAAGCCACCCGCATTGTGGGATTGGTCCCCGAGTCGTTGCCCGATGATGAAACCACCGGTAAACCTAGGAAACTCACGGTCCAAGGGGCCATAGACTTTACCCCGGAGTTGCGGGAACTCGAGCAGAGGGGCGGCATTTACGCCGAGTTGTTCGACGTGGCCAAACGGCTCGAGGGCTTCAACCGCCATACGTCCACCCATGCGGCGGGCGTCGTCATCGGCCAAAGTGTCCTCACCAACTATGTCCCCCTCTACCGAGACCCGAAAACCGGAGCCATCTCCACCCAATACACCATGGATATGCTGGAAGACTGTGGTCTGGTGAAAATGGATTTTCTCGGACTCAAGACCCTCACACTGATCAAGCATACCGAGGACCTTATCAAGCAGAACGACCCCACCTTTTCTATAGAGGAGATCGACGAGCAGGATACCGCAACCTTCGAGATGCTTGGACGGGGCGATAGCGCTGGTATCTTCCAGTTTGAAAGCGCGGGAATGCAACGGGTCCTCAAGGATGCCAAACCGAACTCGATCGAGGACCTGGTGGCCTTGAATGCCCTGTATCGGCCCGGTCCGATGGCATACATCCCGAAATTCATCGATTCCAAGAACGGACGGACGGCCATAGAATATTTCCACCCCGATTTGGAACCTCCTTTGAAAACCACGTACGGTGTCATCGTCTACCAGGAACAGGTCATGGAGGTCGCCCAGATAATCGGTGGCTATTCATTGGGAAACGCCGACCTTCTCAGACGGGCCATGGGCAAGAAGAAAGCCGAGGTCATGGAGAAGGAAAAGAAGAATTTTATCCGGGGGGCCCAAGAGAAAGGATACTCGAAAGAGATAGCCGAGGGTATTTTCGAGATGCTTCTGCCATTTGCAGGCTATGGATTCAACAAGTCGCATGCAGCCGCATACTCTGTGGTCGCATACCAGACCGCATATCTGAAAGCCAATTATCCCGCGGAGTTCATGGCAGCCAACCTCACCAACGAGATGAACAGTCCCGACAAGTTCGCCCAGTATCTGATCGAGACGAAGACCATGGGGCTCGAGATCACCCCACCCTCGATCAACAATTCGGGGCGGCAATTCTCCGTTGTCGACGGCAAGATAGTCTATGGACTCCAAGGTATCAAACATGTCGGGGAAGCGGCTGTCGAAAGCATATTGCGGGAGCGCAACGAGCACGGCCCCTACAAGAACTTCCTCGATTTCCTCTACCGCAGCGAACCGCGGGCTTTGAACTCGAAGCTCCTCGAATCCCTGATACAATCGGGGGCCTTCGATGGGCTGGGAAACAATCGGCCGACCCTTATGGCGAACGTGGAAGCAGCCGTCAAGTACGCCCAGAAGAAACGTGAGAACGAAGCGTTTGGCCAGGCCTCACTGTTCGATGCCGAGGAAGAGGCGGCAATGGAAACCTTCGAGATGGAACTGCTTCCCGATTCCACCTTGCTGGAAAAGCTGGAGATAGAGAAGGACCTGTTGGGTTTCTATGTCTCCGGCCATCCCATGGACATGTACCGCGATGTATGGAAACGGACCGTTACCATCGACCTCGGACAACCGGAACGGCTCCCGACCGGCAGGGCGGTGAATCTGGTGGCCATGGTGACCGGACTCCGCGAAATCACCACCAAAGGCGGTGCGGGAGATCGTATGGCATTCCTCCAACTGAGCGACTTCAATGGAACGATCGAGGCTGTGGCGTTCCCAAAAATCTGGAAGGAATGCGAAGGCAATGTGAAGACCGATGGCATCTTTGGCTTCAAGGGCAAATTCGAGACCCGTCAGGACAAGCTGTCGTTCCTTCTGGATGCGGTGGTCGATCCGAAACAACTGGAGCCGGAAGCAATCAGGGAGGCACATGTCGTCCTGGTCAAGGACCTCTGCACCCAGACTTCGCTGAGAAGCATCATGGATACGTGCATCACCTACAAGGGGGTCTGCTCCCTCCTTATCCACCTCTTGGCCGAAAGCAAAGATACCGAAGAGGTGGCGGAGGGCACCGGCCAAGCCGTCCGAACGGACGAGACCATTGTGAAGGCCGGCAGGGAATTCTCTGTCGGGTATAGTGACGATTTCATATCTGCCTTGCGTGAACACCAGGCAGTTTCCGATATCTGGTTCAATTGATAGGGAGGTGAGGCCATGAGGGAACTCGCACGAATGTTGTCAGTCCTGCTTTCGATCTATAATATGCTGATTATCATCAGGATCATCATGCAATGGCTGAATCCCGCCCGCACAACGGGTTCGGGGCTCTCCGACATGTTGGCCAAGATAACCGATCCTTACCTCAACCTGTTCAAGGGCATGACCTTCCTACGTCGGGGAATGCTCGACTTCACGCCATTGGTTGCGTTCATGGTTGTGGGCATTGTCCAACGTATCCTGCAATCATTCGCCTACTCCGGCCAATTCTCCGTGGGGTACGCATTGGCGACTATTGTCCAATCCCTCTGGTGGTCGGTGGGATCGCTTGTCCTGGGACTCTTCGCAGTCCTTGTCGGCATACGCCTCTATTTCGCCTATCGCAAGACCCAGAGCTCCATCCAATACATCTCCATGCTCGATGCATGGCTCAGACGCCCGTTGGACACCTTGCACGCAACCTTGTTCCGAGGTCGGGAAGTATCGGACCGTTTCCTGTTGTGGACAGCCCTTGTGGTCACGGCCCTCCTCTACTCGGTGTGTGCGATCCTGATCAACCTGCTGGTCAACTGGCTCGCCGGTCTTCCATTCTAGGTGCCGTTGGTGTACGTCAGGCAGCTGATCGATCCGATCACCAGTCTCAAGGGTGTCGGCAAACATAGTGCCGAAAGCTACGAGAACCTTGGGGTACGTACACTCGGGGACCTGCTGCTCCTCGCACCGAGAACCTATGAGGACCGGTCGGTCCTTGTTCCCTTGGGCCGCTTGGAGGATGGTGAATTCGCCAATACTGTGGTGGAAGTGGTTTCACACGGCTATTTCGGAGGCACCGGGAAACGGACACTGAAGGTAATCGTCAAGGATATCAGCGATGCGGGTGACGGCCGGGCGGCTTTGCTGTGCTTCGGAAGAAATTTTCTGGAACGTGTGTTCCGCATCGGCTCCCGTTTCTACCTATATGGCCAATTCCAGCGCAATTTCCATGAATTGCAGAGTAGCCAGTTCGAAATGCTGCCGTTGCAGTCCGATGGCTCGATGCCTGGTGACTTTGGGAAGCTGCTTGCCATCTACCCATTGTCAGGCGGGCTTTCCCAACGGATCATACGCAGGGATGTCACGGCGACCCTCGCCCGCACGGATCATTTTGCAGAGGAACTTCCGTCGGAACTAGTGGAAAAGCACCAGCTCCTACCCATCAATACAGCTATCCGTGCCCTACACCAACCGAATTCGCTTGCCGATGCGATGAACGCGCTACGGACTTTGGCCTTCATCGAGTTGTTCTACCTGCTGCTTATGACCAGACGGAAGAATTCTTCATCAGGAAGCGCGGCGCCACGAAAATCCTACGGAATGTCGGCTCTCCAAAAGAAGTTCATCTCCCTACTCCCCTTCAGTTTGACCAAGGACCAGGGAACGGTCCTAGATGAGATTTGCGCCGAGTTGATGGACACAAACAGCATGAACAGACTGCTGCAGGGTGATGTCGGTTCCGGAAAAACCCTTGTCGCATGGATATCCGCATTGCAGGTCATCGAGGGTGGGGAACAAGTCGCCTTCATGGCTCCTACGGAACTGCTTGCCCGCCAACATGCGGAGAAAGCGGCCGAATGGCTCGAGCCACTCGGAATCCGTTTGGCGTTCCTCACTGGTTCCGTTGTCGGCAAATCGCGAAAACTGCTCCTCGAGGCGCTGTCGGCCGGACACATCGATATCATTATCGGTACCCACGCCCTCTTCTCTCCTGAAGTAACCTTCTCGAAACTCAGATATATCATAATCGACGAGCAACATCGGTTCGGAGTGGTCCAACGGGTATCGTTGCTCCAGAAGGGGCGTGCTCCGGATGTGCTCATGATGACAGCGACTCCCATTCCCCGTACCTTGGCACTGACTGTCTTCGGGGACCTGAACATCTCGACGATACGCACCATGCCCGAAGGAAGGCTCCCGGTGACCACGTACCTTGTGGCGAACGAGAGCAGGGAACGCATGTACGCCGCGGTCGGAGTCGAATTTTCCCGTGGGCACCAGGCATATTTCGTCTATCCCCGGATCGACGACCGGGGAGAATCCTCCCTACGTGATGTCGAAACCATGTTCCAACTACTCACAACAACCATGTATCCCGGAGTTCCCGCCGCCCTGATCCACAGCAGGTTGCCGGAGGAGGAGAAGGTCTCTATCCTCACACGGTTCAGGAAGAAGGAGCTTTCCTACCTGGTCTCCACCAGTGTTGTCGAAGTCGGTATCGATATCCCGAACGCAACCTGCATGGTCATCGAGCATGCCGAGCGGTTCGGCTTGTCCGCCTTGCACCAACTACGGGGAAGAGTCGGACGAAGCGACCTCCAATCGTATTGCTTTCTGGTCTACGAGCGGGAGCTGGGGGAAGATGCCCGGAAGCGGCTCATGGTCATGAAGGAATCGAACGACGGATTCCATATCGCCGAGCAGGACCTGTTGATCCGCGGACCTGGCGAGGTGGCCGGTACACGCCAGTCGGGGTTCCTGAAGTTGCGGTTCGCCAACTTGACCGATAATTTTGAGATGATCGAGCTTATTCGGGACGAAATCGATGGAATTCTACGCAGCGACCCGGGCTTGGTTTCCATTGAACACGCTATGGTCAGGGATGTCCTCATCAATGCGGCGCCGTTCGACGACAAGTCAGTTGAGAACTGAACTCCATTGCATTTTATCGCCGCACACCGTATGGTAGGCATATGAGAATAACCGGAGGGCTCTATCGTGGAAGGGTCGTCACCTGTCCCCCAGGTGAGATCAGGCCTGCAATGGACAAGATGCGCGAATCGCTTTTCTCCATCCTCGGAAACATATCCGACACATCCTTCCTGGATTTGTTTTCGGGTAGCGGTCTGGTGGGAATCGAAGCCGCATCGCGCGGTGCCGAGCCTGTCCATCTGGTCGAGATGGATGGGGGAAAGAAACCGACAATCCAAAAGAACATCGGTTTCGTCGAGTCGGACATAAAGCTGTTCGTCGCCAATGTGTTGCGTTTTCTGCCACAAGCGAAACAGCAATACCATATCGTGTATGCCGACCCGCCCTTCCCCATGAAGAACAAGACAGCTCTCGCGACATTGGTCGACAAGCACCACGTGCTCGAACCCGGCGGTTTGTTCATTATCCATTATCCGGCGGAAGAACAGAAGTTGTGGCCCCAGCAAATCGGTTCCTTGACATGGATCGACGAACGCAAGTATGGCCGCTCCCTACTCCGCTTCTACAAGGAGACTCGTACCGACCATGCAGATATCGAACGGCATCTATAGCGACACCATCACCTTGAACAGTTATGACGTCGATTCCTTCAACTCGACCCATACCTCCTACTATTTCAGGATTATGCAGGAGGTGGCCGGAGCCCACGCGTATCAGAGGAATGTCGCGATCGCACATTTGCGTCAAGACAACAAGACCTGGGTGGTGACCCGTACCAAAATGACGATTCCTCAGTATATCCGCTGGCCGAACACCTTCCGGATCGAGACTTGGCCACAACAACCGTGGAAACTCTATTTTCCCCGGGTATGCAGGGCTTGGAACGCCGAGAACGAGATATTGTTCGAATCGCTCACCCATTGGGTCGTCATGGACACCACCACCCAAAGACCGGTCAAACCACAAACAATTGCCGAAAGTTTCGGACCGATCGCAACCGAAGGACTTGTGGATCCCGATCTTGGCAAGAGGGTCTCCTTCAACGAAGGGGAATTTGCCGATCTGCTGGTGTACGAGCCGACAATCCTCTACACCGACAACGATATAAACATGCATGTCAACAATGTGGTATTCCTGCAGTGGATGTTGGATTCCCTTCCCTTCGCATTTCGTGACAACCATGTTGTCGGTGAAGTCGACATATCGTATCTTGCCCAGACGTTTCGCGATGACCACATACGGGTTCGTACCGGCCTTTCGGAAGCCGGCCTATTGGAGAAGGACACGCCTACATTGAGCCATGAAGTCCTGCGGGTTCTTCCCACTGGGGAAACCCAAGCGGTATGTGTGGCCACCACTACGTGGAGACGGCGCGATTGACGGACTTTTCCACTTGGGAATCTAGTGGCCTGTAAACTTTAATACTTTACTTTCCTTCGGTCTAAGCGGTGTGTGGCGGCGTTCTCGTCGAATCGGATATGATAGGTACCATAGGGCACCTCACGTTGCCTGCACTTGTTCGGGAAAGTGGACCAATTCTTGGTCCCTCTCCACTCACTTCGTTTGGCAATCTAGATATCCGATTCTCCTTGGCCTAGCCACGCTCCGCTTCCACTCGAAGTCAACTGACAAGTTTTAAGCTTTACAGACCACTAGTAATGGGGTGGTGGCCTATTGGGTATGTCTCCGGCAATCTCGGCCAACTCGGCCAACCGTTCTTCCAGACGCTCTTTATTCGCATGCAGGAGCTCCAATTCCCTACCATGGGCAATCACCAGGGCATTCAAGGTAACGACCATATCTTCCAGATAGGCGATTTTGGTCTCCAGGGCAGTCAATCTTTCATCCATGCCGCATTGTAGCAACAGCACCTGGTAAATTGCAACAGGATTATACTTGTCTTGCACCCGATACATGGTATACTGAAATGCATTTGTTGCATTTTGGTGCGATTGAAAAGGGGAATTTGTTATGAAAGGTGAACGTGTTGCACAACTGGATCTTCTACTCCACTCCCATCCGGAGGGTCTCAGACGATCGGAAATAGCTAGAAGATTGGGAGTGCATCGTTCAACAATCAGCCGGTATGTCGATGAATTGAAGCAATACATCGATATCTATGAAGACAACAATCTCATCAAGATACAGCCGAGGGAAGGTGATGAGAACATTTCCTTGAGTGTATACGAGTCGTTGGCATTCAACCTTTCGGCCGAGATCCTGGCGACCAACAGTGAATTCCAGAATCCACACCTGGCCTCCGGATTGCGGAAGATCGCCATGAACATGCGTTCATATGCTCCCAAGATCTCCGACAATATCATCGGACTTGCCGAGTCGATCGATCGGGAGGTCCATAGCAAGCGGGAACAAAACGGACCGTTCAACACGGTCCTCGAGGTCCTTATAGACAGCTGGGTCTCGGGAAAGATTGTCAGGATCCAACATTTCTCCAATGGCGAAGAGATCGAGACGGAATTCGCGCCGTATTTCATAGGATTCAGGGAAGAGGACGATGGACGAAACCCTATCAGTGTCACCGGAAGACTACGACACACGGCAGCCATTACCACGATAGATATCGGAGCGATAACCACTGCCATCATACTGGATGAAACCTATACGATTCCAGACAATCTCAAGCCATTCCACAAGCAACATGAGGAAGCGTTGTACGACAGTATCGATTTCATTCCGCTCGTCATGAAGATCCGGGAGCGTTCGGCGCTGAACTCCTTCCGACAAATCAACCACAGTACTCCCCGTTTCGAAACGAATACACGGGGGGAAACCATCTGCCGGATGGAAGCTGAAAATTCAATCGAACTCTTTTTGCGTATCATACAATGTGGGGATTCGGTTGAAATATTGGAGCCCGATTCCTTTAGGAAAAAATTCAAGCAATTGATCAAGAAAATACTCTCCATATACGAGTAACAAGGAGAAAAATAGAACCCTTTCAATTTCCATTGCATTTTTCGGTGTGTCACTGTATCCTGACTATAAGATTCCAAACGGAGGAACAGCATGAAAAAGTATGTTTGCGATTTGTGTGGTTATGTGTATGATCCGGCTGAAGGCGATCCGGACAACGGTGTTCAACCAGGAACCGCTTTTGACGCCCTTCCTGAAGATTGGGTTTGTCCACTTTGCGGCGCTGCCCAGTCGGACTTCTCACCCGAAGACTAAACCTTTGATTGCACAAAGACTTGGGACCGTCACCGTACGGTCCATTTCTTTGTTTGGAGAACTAGCATGAAAATTCATATGGTCGTATTGCTTGGCATGTTGATCGCATTGATTCCTGGCTGCACCACCAAAACAGTCGAACAAGCAATTGCCCCCGTCCCCGTCGAGGAGGAGAGACTTTTCGACTTCTCCGGCTATTGGGAAGGTTCGTTGGCGATCGGTCCGACGAATTCACTGGCAATGGGATTCACCATCACCTCCAGCGGAGAGGGAACCTATGAAGCATTGTTGCAGATTCCGTCCCAAGGCCTCAGGAACTTCAAGGTCTCGTCGATCCACCAGGAGGACAACCTGCTTACCATAGGGATGGAGCAGTTGCAGGCTACCTTCACCGGAACCTACAATCCGGAGACACAGCAGATAGCGGGAACATTCGTCCAGATGGGACAATCGCTCCCCTTGGTCCTCGACTTGGGAGAAGTAAAGGAGAACACGCGTCCGCAAGATCCTGTCAAACCGTATCCATACATATCCGAGGATATGTTCTTCCCACAAGCACCGGAGGGCTTCCGGCTTGCCGGAACCATTACCCGACCGGAAGGGGACGGACCGTTCCCCGCAGTGGTGCTGGTCACCGGTTCAGGGGCCCAGAACCGGGACGAGGAACTGCTTGGGCATAGGCCGTTCCTGGTACTGGCGGACGCGCTTACACGTTCCGGCATTGTGGTCCTTCGGTACGATGACCGGGGCTTTGCCGAGTCGGAAGGGGATGCGAGCGACGCCACATCGGTGGATTTCGCGGACGATGCCGAATCTGCCGTCAACCACCTCAAGACCCTGCCCTATGTCGATGCTGGGAATATTGGGCTTCTCGGACATAGCGAGGGTGCCATCATCGCACCGATCGTAGCCCAAAGGAACCCAGGCCTGGCATTCCTGGTACTCATGGCCGGCTCCGGTGTGGATGGTGTTGCCGTACTCGAAGACCAGACAGCGGCAATCCTCAGGGCCCAACAGGCTCCCGAGCCGTACATCGCCCAGGCGGTTGAAGCAAACATGGCCATCTATGCCATGATCCTGGACGAGAGCCGGACGTTGGAGGAACGCAAGGAAGCTGTGCTGCAGACACTCCTGACGTTTGGGTTGCCCGAAGATCAGGCAAAGTCCCAGCTGTCCGCACTATTCTCCCCCTGGTACATGACGTTCCTCGCACTCGACCCTTCCGACTACCTGAAGGACCTGGCCATGCCCGTCATGGTCCTCAACGGAACGAAAGATACCCAAGTATCGGCGACACTGCATGTGCCGGCTATCGAAAAGGCTTTGCTTGATGGAGGAAACACCCGCTATACGACGAAGGTATACGAGGGACTCAACCATCTCTTCCAACCAGCGGAAACCGGAGCTCCGGAGGAATACGGGACTATCGAGACAACTATCGACCCACAGGTATTGGAAGATATCTCCACCTGGATTGTCAGCGAAAGGTTTCAGCTCTGACGAACCGACTCCTTATCAACCGCTTCCCGCAATCGCTCATCTTCGGTAACGATGATGGGCGATTCCTTTATGAACAGAACGGCAAGGACCGCCGCGAACAACAAGGCTACACTAATTATCAGCACGGGTTCCAGGAATCGCCCTCCCTCGAGATTCATGAAGATCAGGATTATGATTCCGATGAAGTGTCCGTTGAGCAACAGAACTCCTTGCGATGAAGCCTCTTGCACAGGATAACTCAATTCCGAGGCATACTGGTACCCCAACGGAATGGCGCTCTGGAAAAAGAATCCTAGTATGCCAGCCGCAATGAAACCAGCTAGGACCGGAGATATGATGAATTCATCCAAAAGGGGAATTGAGGCAAACACCAAGACTCCCACGAGGATTCCTGCCATACAGATGAAGAAGAACAACTTCCGTTTCCGCGAATAATCGGACAGCAGCGGTATGACCACCGAGCCGAGCATACCTGCCCCCAAAAGGATCAATCCAACAATTCCATTGGAATTTTGGACACCGATGAATGCGGTGATACTATCGACCTTGGCGATAAAGACATTGAACAATCCCCAGACAAGTCCGAAGATGGTAATGAATCCACCCATATGTTTCTTATGGAGCAACAACTTGAACGAAGCGAAGAAGCTTTCGTTCTTAAACGGTTCCATGGACGAAGGTGTCGGTGGTTTTTCCTTGAAGAAAAACAATACGGCGAATGCTCCGGTCGCAGTTGCAAGTCCCAGCCAGAACAAAAGCGAGGGTATCCCTTCGCCATAGCCGGCCATGTTGGGATTGGTTACCACCAATTGCGGGCTGAGTATCATGATGAGAAGCAATCCCAGGTATTGGGCGAAGGATACCAGACCGGTTGCAAACCCACGCTCCCGCAGTGGAAACCATCGTGCGGTGACCAACGTGACATTATTCAGGATAAGGGCATGCGCCACAGACAAACCGATCTGTGATACAACCACGGTCCAGAACGATGCGGCACCTATTCCCTTGACAATACTGAATACAGCCAAAAGTATCGCACTCGAGCGCAAGGTCCACTTGAGCCCGACTTTATCGATGATATAGGAGGCGGGAAGGCTGAAGAAGACGAAAACCACCAGATGGATGAGCGTCAGCAAGTCTGGTCCGATCAAGGAATCGGCTGGAATTTGGGAGGAATAGAAGGCTCCGGCTGCTCGGGAAATCGGAGCCAAGGCCAGCCACTGCATCTCGGAAGCCATGATTACTGCCATCAAGGCCACAAGGACGATCCATCGATAGGGATACACACGAATACTTTTCATATCGACCTTCCGCCTTGTATACTATATGAATGGACTGAAAACGTATAGTAAGGAGATTTTGATGAACCAAACCTTGGACTTGTTGCTGAAACGACGTACCCACCGATCTTTTTCTGCGGAACCAATAAGCGCCCCTGACAAAAGATATATTCAGGAAGCCACACTCCGCGCACCTACTGCGGGCAACATGATGTTCTACTCGGTCATCGAAGTCACCGACCAGGGTGCGAGGCAGCAGCTTGCGCGACTTTGCGACAACCAGCCGATGATAGCGACAGCCCCATTGGTATGGCTCTTCGTTTCCGACACCCGCAAGTGGGTCAACTACTACTTCGAGAGTGGCACGGTCGAGAAGGGAAAAGACCTCGCCGTTTCGTGGAGAGCTCCCGGTGCAGGAGATTTGTTGCTTGCCATGAGCGATGCGTTGATCGCTGCCCAAACAGCTGTTATCGCTGCCGAGTCCCTGGGAATCGGATCCTGTTATATCGGAGATATCTTGGAAAACCATGAGCAGATTTCATCCCTGTTCAATCTCCCGCAATACACCGCTGTGGCAACCTTGGTCATATTCGGACACCCGAAGAGCCACGAGCCATTGGCTTTCCCGGCAATCCGTTGTCCCCTCGATTCCATTTTCATGGAGAACACCTATACCGAACCCCACTTGGAAGACCTCCAGGTTGCTTTTGGTGCACAGGAACAACAACTCCGAACCCAAAAGCGGTTGCCATTCGAGAATACCGGATCCATTTCCGACTACTATTATTTCAGGAAACATACAAGTGGTTTCATGGAGGAGATGAACCGCTCTTCCAAAGCAATCATCGATTCTTGGCTCGCGTGAATTGAAGCACATAATAGGACAAGCCGTCCACAACGGACGGCTTGCCAAACATATACCTTTACTGTTTTGAGAATCCGCTACATCACTTCGCCGACATTCTTGTAGAATTTCATGCGACGCTTGGCATCGGCTTCTGCCCGGGCGAACAACTCTTCGGCCTGCTCGGGATTCGTCTTGTACAAGGAAGAGTATCTTCTCTCGCTCTTGATGAATTCCTGGTAGTCGCCAGTCGGCTCCTTGGTGTCCCAAGAGAAGCGCTTGCCATCTTCCAAAGTCGGATTGAAACGGAACAACGGCCAATAACCGACTTCCACCGCAAGCTTCTCCTCAACCTGGCTCTTCATCATATTGATACCGTGGTTGATACAGGGTGAATAGCAGAAGACAATCGAAGGACCATTGAATGCGGCAGCTTCCTGCAATGCCTTCTGTGCATGCAGTCTGTTGGCACCCATGGCGATCGAAGCCACATAGACATTGCCATAACTCATCATCATGAAGCCCATGTTCTTCTTTCCGTTCTGCTTACCTGCGTTGGCGAACTTAGCCACTGCCGCAATCGGTGTTGCCTTGGAAGCTTGTCCACCAGTGTTGGAGTACACTTCGGTATCCAAGACGAGGATGTTGACATTCTTTCCAGAAGCGACAACATGGTCTACACCACCATAACCGATATCGTAAGCCCAACCGTCACCACCAAAGATCCAAACGTATTTCTCGCTCAGGTAATCCTTCAGTTCGACGATTTTCCGTAGTGCGGCTTTCGCTTCATCGTTCTTCGCAGCCTTGACCGCATCGTCCAGCAATGCCTGGGTCTCGTTCTGCGCTGTGATCGAAGCCTCGGTCATATCGGACCACAACTCGATGTTCTTGGCGAGAGCCTTGGCAAGTGCATCGGTGGTTCCTGCGGCAAGCAGGCGGTCGATGTTCGCTTTCAACTGACGGCGGTTCGCCTCGACGGCGAGACGCATACCAAGACCATATTCAGCGTTGTCCTCGAACAGGGAGTTACCCCATGCCGGTCCCCGTCCATCCCTGCGCTGGGCGTAAGGAGTTGTGGGGAATGTTCCGCCATAGATCGAGGAACAACCGGTCGCATTGGCGACAATCATGCGGTCGCCACAAATCTGGGAGACCAACTTGACATAGGGTGTCTCACCACAACCTGCACAGGCACCGGAGAACTCGAACAAGGGCTTCTTGAACTGCATACCCTTCACGGTATCGATGGAGATACCATCGACAACATCATCGGGAAGCGCATCGAAGAACTCGGCGTTTTTCGTCTCGCCGGCTTCGCGTTCCACGTTGATCGGGCTGAATTCCAAGGATTTCTGCTTGGAGGGACAGGTTTCGATACATACGCCGCAACCCTGGCAATCCTCAGGATACACTTGGATCTTGAACCGGAGTTCGCGAGTGTTCTTGGTGTTGGACTTGAGGGTACTGAAGCTTTCTGGAGCGTTTTCCAGATCCTTCTGATCAATCTGCTTGGCCCGGATAGCCGCATGTGGACAAGATTGTACACACTGGTTGCACTGGATACAGTTCTCGCTGATCCAATGGGGGATGAATGGGGCAACACCACGCTTTTCAAGCCGAGCGGTATTTGTCGGCAAGGTGCCGTCGAAAGACATCTTGGAGACAGGGATATCGTTGCCCTTCAGATGCATGATCGGTTCGATGATTTCCTTTGCATAGGCATCGGCGGAATCGTCGATGAGCTTCTTGGGCTCATAGGCTTTGCCGGTCTTTGCGGGAATCTTCACTTCTTCCAATGCATCCGAGGCACCGTCGACCGCTGCCCAGTTCATCTTGACGATATCTTCGCCCTTCTTTCCGAAGGTCTTCTTGATTGCATTCTTGATCAGTGCAATGGCTTCCTCTTCGGGGAAAATCCCAGATATCTTGAAGAATGCCGCCTGCATGACCGTATTGATCCTGGAACCCAGACCGACCTTCTCCGCAATCTTGAGAGCGTCGATATTGTAGAAACGGATCTTCCTGTCGATTATCTGCTGCTGCTCCGATGCGGTGAGATGCTCGAATACCTCTTCGGTGGGAATCTGGGAGTTCAAAAGGAACACCCCGCCTTCCTTCAGGGGAGCGAGCATGTCGTATCGACCGATGTATGCGGGATTGTGGCAAGCCACAAAGTCGGCGCTGTCGATAAGCCACGGCATGTTCACCGAACTCTTTCCGAAGCGCAAGTGGCTGATTGTGATACCACCGGACTTCTTGGAGTCGTAGGAGAAATATGCCTGTGCATTCATGTCGGTGTTTCCACCGATAATCTTGATCGAGTCCTTGTTGGCGCCGACGGTACCGTCGGATCCGAGACCCCAGAACATGCAGGAGACCACACCCTTGGGGGTGACGTTGATCTGTTCGCTTGCAGGAATGCTCAAGTTCGTCACATCATCCTTGATTCCGACTGTGAAGTTGTGCCAATTGCCTGCGTTCATATGGTCGAAAACGGCCTTCGCGTGGGAAGGGGTGAAGTCTTTGCTGGAGAGACCGTATCGGCCTCCGATGACCGAGATTCCACCACGACCCATCTGGGAAAGGGCGGTAACCACGTCGAGGTACAAGGGTTCACCGATCGAACCGGGCTCTTTGGTCCGGTCGAGGACAGCGATCTTCTTGACAGATTGGGGAATTGCCGCAACAAAGTCCTTGGCCGAGAACGGGCGGTAGAGACGTACCTTGAGTACACCGACCTTCTCACCCTTCTTGTTCAGGTAATCGGCGGCCCATTCGAACGTATCGAGTGCACTGCCCATGGCAATGATGATGCGGTCCGCATCGGGAGCCCCGACATAGTCGAACAGGTGGTATTGGCGTCCTGTGATAGCCGCGACCTTATCCATGTATTCCTGCACGATACCGGGTGTCGCATCGTAGTACTTGTTGACCGTCTCACGACCCTGGAAATAGACGTCCTCATTCTGCGCCGCCACCTTGAGCATGGGCTTCTCGGGGCGTTGCGCACGGGCTCTGAAACGCTCGATATATTCGGGCTCCATGAGGCTGCGCATTTCGTCATAGGAAATTTCCTCGACCTTCTGCACTTCATGCGAGGTCCTGAAACCATCGAAGAACGCAAGGAAGGGAACCTGGGTCTTCAGGGTCGCAAGATGTGCGACCAATGCAAGATCCATAGTTTCCTGGATGCTCGTCGCGGCGGTCATGGCAAACCCTGTGTTTCGGCAGGACATGACGTCGGAGTGGTCTCCAAAAATGGAAAGTGACTGGGCGGCAAGGGAACGTGCCGAGACATGGAACACGGTCGGAGTCATTTCTCCGGCAATCTTATGCATGTTCGGAATCATCAACAGCAAGCCTTGGCTGGCAGTAAACGTCGTCGTAAGCGCTCCCGCGGCAAGAGAACCATGCACTGCACCAGCTGCACCTGCCTCAGACTGCATCTCCATAATGTCGACGCGCTCGCCGAACAGATTTACTCTTCCGGTACTTGCCCAGGAATCGGCATACTCCCCCATTGGTGAGGAGGGGGTGATTGGATAAATCGCGGCGACATCGCTGAATGCATACGCTACGTGTGCGGCCGCGGTATTGCCGTCGATAGTAACCATTTTCTTGTTACCCATATTGACACTCCATTGAAATAATATTTACCTGTGGACCTCTACGGGCCACAACCATTTGAACACAATTCGACCCTGTAATAGTACAGGGCAACTCCCCTATGACTATACAGCAATCGGGGGGTGATTGCAACCTTAGACACCTACTTATACGGTGAGTTCCATAGTACGAAGGAAAGGTATCGATGCTGCAAGGCAAGGGTCGGACCCAGATGGTTTCACCTCGTCCGAAGCCCCAAGGGGCGAGGTATAGATTCTTATGTTGCCTGCACTCGCTCGGGAGAGTGTCAATCGATTTATGGGGTCACCGGGCCATGGGTTTCCGATTTGACCACCAACACCCGCAACCAGATGAACAATAGGCTGATCAGGATCGCCGTTCCCACCATTACCATCCACAAGAATGCATAGGTGGCATGGGCCAAGATCATTCCACCAGCGAAAGGCCCAAGGGTCGAGCCGAGTCCGGTGGTCACACTGACGATGGAATTGAAGCGTGCCCTGTGCGTACTGGGCGCATGTTGGTTCACAAACACATTGCCATTCGTCGCCAACAGGATTTCCCCGATTGTCCAGATGAACGTGGCGCCGAGAAATGCCGGCAACGACGAACAGACCGCATAGAGTCCGAATCCAACGACATAGAAGAGACACCCTATGGCCATGCTTATCGCCCGGGAGACCCGTAACGTCAAGTGGATCACAAATGCGGTCATGAGCAACACGGTCAACGCATTCACCGACATCAGCCATCCGTACCCCTCGGTTCCTGCCTGTGTGCCGAAAATCGAATTCATCTGCAATGGAAGCGCAAACCCATGCTGGACATAGATGAAATTGTAGAGCGTGAAGGCAACCACATAGAGCACCAGCATCCTGTTGCCGAAAAACAATCGCCACAAGGACTTCTGTTTACCATGGGATTCGGATGGAACAAGGTCGGTCTCCATAGGATGCCGTGGAAGGAGAAACCCGAGAAGGCTTGATGCGATTACCAGGGTGCTGGAGGAGACCAGAAACAGGAGGGGCAAGTTCCGCGAGAAGAGGAATGCCGCAACCAATGGCCCCACGGCCACACCGATATTCGATCCGAGGTACAGCAGGGAAAAGGCTTTGGCTCGCTCGATTTCTCCGTGGGAGTAATCAGCCACCAATGCGTGCGAAATCGGCCAGGTAGCCCCCCTGAAGGGAGAGGAGACGAGGATGAGATACGCCACGGTCATGGGAGATTCGGTAATGAGCAGGGCACAGGAGGCATACAGTACGGCAACCGCAAGTTGGCAGGACACCATGACATGCTTGCGGGGAAACTTGTCCGCGACTATGCCTCCGACAAGTTGTCCAACACTCGCGGCGAGTACCGTCAAGGTCGCGAACAGACCTGCGAGGTGTGCCTCCATCCCGATCGAGACGGTGAGTATGAGTACCAGGAGCATCTGGACAAAATCACCGAACCGGTTGATGATCCGGGCAACAAAGAGGATATGGATACTTCTATCGAGACTTCGGTATGAACCTCCCGTATCTCTACGGGAGGCTCGTGTATCGGATTCCATATGGTGGTCTATTCAGCAATTAGCATTCGCTATGCCCGCAGGAGAAACATTTCTTGCAACCTTCGATATTCACGAATGTCACATTCCCACATACAGGACAAATATCGGGGGTCACGCTGTTGGCCACTTCAGCCGCGAGGCCCAGATCGAACTGCTTTGCGGCGATTTCGACGTCGTCCTCATCGGGCAACTGCGGATATCCATTCTCATCCTGCTCTATGCCGATATGTTCCTCAAGGACTTGGGCAACCGCATCGGGAAGACTCATGACACGGTTCTTTCCAAATCCCATGGGACGTCCGGAGCCGATCCCACGCAATTGTGCGATGACAGACTGGGCACGTTGCCGTGGTCCCAACGGACTGGGCATACGGAGGATCAGACTGATCAATCGGCCGAGTCCCTCGGCATCGGCCGATACATCGGAACCGACCTTGGCGACATTGATGAAGACTTCGAACGGTTCTCCGTAGGGGCCTCCATCGGAATTCACTGTGATATATGCTGTGCCGATCGGTGTTGCCTTACGGTAGGTAGTTCCATGCAACACGGTCGAACGGACTCGCGACTTGGGTTCCTCGGCGACAAATTTCGGCAATTGGGCCACAGGATCGGCGTCCTTTTCCTTTGCCTTGGCTATGAGGACCTGCGTATCCCGTGAGCCGTCACGATAGGTGGTCCCACCCTTGCAGCCGAGATCGTACAACAATTCGTACAGTTGCTCGGTCTGTTCGACGGTATAGTCGGCGGGCGTGTTGCCCGTCTTCGAGATACTGGAGTCGACCCATCGCTGGATCGCTGCTTGTACCCGCACGTGACCCTCGGGTGGAAGGTCCATGGCCGATACGAAGAAGGACGGCTTCTCTTTTCCGGGATTGTCCTTGACCCATTCGTCGTACACGGCGACGCGTTCGATATTGGAACCCATACGTCCGACCCGTTCCCACTCCCAGAAGTAGTACGGTTCGATTCCGGTGCTGGTCCCCACCATGGTTCCCGTCGTACCGGTCGGAGCCTGGGTCAACAACGTGACGTTGCGCACACCCTTCTTTGCGATCAGTTCCCTGATTTCCTCGGGCATCTGCTGCATGAATCCGCTTTGGAGGAATTTTTCGGCGTCGAACATGGGGAAAGACCCCTTTTCACCAGCCAACTCCGCACTCTCGCGATAGGCCTCGACACAGATGAACTTGTACAAGCGGTCGATGAAGTCGATCGATTCGTTGCTGCCATAGGCGAGTTCGAGTTTGATCAACATGTCTGCCAGGCCCATGGTCCCAAGACCGACACGACGTTCCGACTGCTGGCGCTCACGGTTCTCCTCGTAGAAATAGGGAGTATCGTCGATCACATCGTCCAAGAAACGGATAGCACCACGCACAGCCCTACCCAGCTCGTCCCAAAGCACCTTCTTCTTCTGTACGAAACGTGAAAGGTTTATGGAACCGAGATTGCAGACACCCCACGGCGGCAAGCCTTGTTCTCCACAGGGATTCGTACATTGGATGGTACTGTAATACCAGGAGTTGGACATCTTGTTGTACCGGTCCATGAAAAAGACTCCCGGTTCGGCCGATGCCCACGCGCTCTCGATAATCGCATCCCATACTTCCTTGGCCTTGATTGTCTGGTAAGGAATGACGCGCTTCCCCAAGGATTTCCAACGGTTCAGATCGCCGTCCCACACGTCATTGTATTCGGGATCCGAGGTGTCGGGGAAATAGGTTGTCCACTCCTTGTCGGCACGGACGGCATCCATGAAGTCGTCGGTGATGCCGACGCTGATATTGGCATTCACGATCTTGTCCATCTCGCGTTTGCTGTTGATGAAATCGAGGATATCCGGGTGCCACACATTCAAAATCAGCATAAGCGCACCCCGTCGGGAACCACCCTGCTCGATCAGCCCGGTAACGAAACTGAACAGGGCCCCCCAGGAGACCGATCCGCTGGACCTGCCGTTCACACCCTTCACATAGGCATGGCGCGGCCGCAATGACGAGAGGTTCATACCTACTCCGCCACCACGCGACATGATTTCGGTCATCTGACCAAGGGAGGTGATGATTCCACCCCTGCTGTCCTTGGGTGAAGGGATGACATAGCAATTGAAGTATGTCAGGTTCTGGTCGGTACCGGCACCGGTAAGGATCCGTCCTCCGGGAACGAACTTCCAATCCTCCAGAAGCCAATTGAATTCCTTCTCCCAATGCGGACGGACATCCTTCTTCTCCTGTACCGAAATTCCTTTTGCGACACGTGCCAGCATTTCGGAAGGAGTAGTCTCGGTCGGCTTGTCGACATTCTCCCGTGTGGAGCTGATTTCGGTCCCGTCCTCCAACTTGACGGTTACAGCATCACCGGAAATCGTAAGGATATTTCCAATCTCGCGTTGCCCCGTCTGCAGGTTGCTGACAGCAACAACCAGATCCCCAACTTTCAGTGTATCTTTCTTCCCATCTTTCTGGGCATATCTATCCAAAAAAATCTTACGACCAAGTGGTGTAAGTGCATTTTTCACAGTGGCCACTTCATTACCCCCAAAGAAAATTCACCCGCGTGTGCGGGCGATTCCAACCATACCACATTCTTATGGTGTTAGCAAGGTAATAATAGCGACAGATAGCGTATAATACCCTAGTATCACACTATATATAGTGTATATATATCACTTTTATGGCACTCCCATATGACTGGAAAACAGCTATAAAGCAGGCATATCTTGACATACAGCATGCAATAAAAGCACCAGTTCACGGTAATCGAAAAAGGAAACCAAACAGTTGTGGCTATGCGCATACCTCACCGGAACACCAGTGACGACCGAAGGAATTCCCCGGTCTGCCAAAGCCAGGACCATGGCATCGGTCCCTCCGCCTTTTCGCACGGCTTCCTGGATCCGTATGCCCCTGCTTGCCGCCGTCGATCTGACAAATCGCAACAAATCCGGGTGGCCTATGTGTGTCGGGTCGAAGATCCTGACATGGGCACCGTTTCCCACACAGGTCTGCGGATGGGCCGGTCCACCCGGCACATCGTCCGCAGGAGCGCCTTCGACAACGAGTGCGACATCGGCTTCGATCCTGTTCGCAAGCACCTTGGCTCCACGCGTTCCGACTTCCTCTTGTACCGTAAATGCCAACACCACTGTGTTGGATATCGGGTCCTTGGCAAGCAGGGTACCCAATTCGATCAATGCGGCCACACCGATACGGTCGTCGAAAGCCTTGGACATGATGCATCCGCTCTTTTCGCAGAAGTGGAAACGCGTGACCGGAACGATTATTGCTCCCAGTCTGATTCCAAACGACTGTTGTACTTCTTGTGCGGTGGAGGCCCCTATATCGATGAACAGATCGTCGAGTTCCGGAATTTGCGGTGCTGCTCCCTTCTTCAGAAAATGGGGCGACAACTGGCCGATGATTCCCGGAATCATATCGCCATCGGCATTGAGTATCTCGACGGGAGACGCAGGCAAGGTCACGGTATTCCACCCGCCGATAGCCACGAACTTGATGAATCCATTGTCGAGGATTTCCGATACCATAAAACCGATCTCATCCTGGTGCGCCGCGAACAACACGCGTTGGCCCTTCGGATCTATGCCGGCTATCTCACACACGATATTGCCGATCCTGTCGGTTTCCAAGGTTCCGATACCATCCAAATGTTTACGGATGATATCGCCCACCGGCTTCTCGAACCCGCTCGGTCCCACTGCCCGGGCAAGCTGCCCGATCAAATCTTTTGAGGATTGTTTCATCATATGCCGAGTATAGAAAAAGACCGTCCCCTATACAAGAGAACGGCCTCGATACATAACCTACCCTTTTTCAAGGATGTTGGACTGGATTAATACCCGAGATCAAGCATTGCATTGGCAACTTTCTTGAACCCGGCGATATTCGCGCCTTTGGCATAGTTGATATAGCCATCTGCACTGGTGCCTTCAGCGACACATGCGGCATGGATGTTGCTCATGATACCATGGAGCTTTTCATCGACCTCCTCAGCAGACCAGCTGAGTTTCATGGAATTCTGGGACATCTCGAGTCCGGAAACCGCAACACCTCCGGCATTCACAGCCTTGCCGGGACCGAACGGTATCTTCTGACCGATCAGATACGTGGCGGCATCTGCCTTGCACCCCATGTTCGAGGTCTCGACCACATACTTGACTCCGTTCGCCACCAAGGTCTTGGCATCATCCAACGTAAGCTCGTTCTGGATCGCACAGGGGAATGCCATGTCAACGGGTACTTCCCATGGCTTTCTGTTGGACACAAACTTGGCTCCGAACTTTGCGGCATAAGGAGCGACGACATCGTTGTTCGATGCGCGGAGCTGGACCATGAAATCCCATTTTTCCTGGGTGTTGATGCCATTCTCATCGAGAATATACCCATCGGGTCCGCTGATCGTCACAACCTTGGCTCCAAGTTCGGTTGCCTTCATGACAGCACCCCAAGCGACGTTGCCGAAACCGGAAACGGAAATTCGCTTGCCCTTGATCGTATCGCCATGGGCCTTCACCATTTCATTGGCGAAATACATGGCTCCAAAACCTGTGGCTTCGGGTCGAATCAGGGATCCTCCCCAATTGCGACCTTTTCCGGTTAGGACACCGGTGTTCTCACCACGCAGCCGTTTGTACTGACCATACAGGAATCCGATTTCCCGGCCACCAACACCGATATCACCGGCAGGCACATCGGTTTCGGGACCGATGTATTTCTGCAATTCGGTCATGAAGGATCGGCAGAAGCGAAGGATTTCGTTGTTGGACTTGCCCCTTGGATTGAAATCGGAACCACCCTTGCCGCCACCCATGGGAAGTGAGGTCAGGCTATTCTTGAAGGTCTGTTCGAATCCGAGGAATTTCAAGGTACCCAAGGTCACGCTCGGGTGGAAACGGAGCCCGCCCTTGTAAGGACCCAGGGCATTGTTGAACTGGATACGATACCCACGGTTGACCTGTACGTCTCCGTTGTCGTCTTCCCATTCGACCTTGAACGTGAATATGCGGTCGGGTTCGGTGACCCGCTCCAAAATCTTTGCATTCACATATGCGGGATTGTCATTGACTACGTCGATAATCGACTCGATCACTTCCGCCGCTGCTTGGATGAATTCGGGTTCCGCCGGATTGCGTCGCTCCAGATCAGCCATGAAATCTTCATACCTATACATTGAAATTCCTCCCTATCGTTTTACGTGACACGGCGTGCCAATTCACCTGGCATTCCGGTCAACCTGAGAAGAGTGTAATCCTCTTTCAATTGGTTGTCAATAAAATAATCGCCGATTACATTAATTATATATTTGATTTTTTCCGGATACAGTAGAATATCTTAAAAACATTTATCATATGATAAATAGCTAGTTTGTTTTTGCTACTACTCACAACCGTGTCGGATATCACGGTAAGGAAGGAAACGGGAACCGCAGACTACTATGTGATCGGCAAAAATCATGCTACGATTGACCACCATGAGAAAATTGATGACTGCCAGCGATCCCTTTGGAGAATTGATGCCGCGCCACATCTACAAGGTGGTGCTCCTCTGCAGTGAATACGACCAGTTCCTCATCGAGGAGGATGGCCGGGTGGAAGAGGAACTCTTCCGGGAATACACCCAGCTGGGTTTGAGCAATCCCCCAAAGATCACCTATGCCAGGAATATCGACGAGGTGTTCATGCTTCTGGCAACCAACAAGTTCGATCTTGTGGTGACCATGCTTGAACTCGGTTCCACCAGTGTTGTCGAACTGGCCCAAGCCATAAAGAACCAATACCCCAGCATCCCCATCGTCGCGCTTTCCCCATCACCTGCCCACCGCATCAGCGAGAACCTGCGCAAGCGCAATGTGGCTGCGGTGGACTACCTCTACTACTGGCAGGGCAACGCGAATATCTTCCTCGCCATGGTCAAATTGCTCGAAGACAAGATGAACGCGCTGCACGATGCACGCACCGCCGCGGAAGTTCCGGTGATCATACTGGTGGAGAATTCGATCAGATTCTACTCCTCGTACCTACCTATCCTATACACCGCGATCATACAGCAGACACGCATGGGCATGAGCGAAGGCCTGAATCCCTGGGCGACAGCCCTACGCATGCGGGGACGCCCCAAGATCCTTTTGGCCCAAAACTACGAAGAGGCCGTCGAACTCTACGACACCTACCGCAGCCATGTCCTGGGAATCATCACCGACGTCGCCTTCGACCGCGAAGGTGTGGCCGATCCGGAAGCCGGCTTGAAATACTGCAGGCATATCCGCTCGCAACATCCGGACCTGCCCATCCTGTTGCAATCGACGAAAGCCGATTACACCGAAGAGGCGGCGAAAGAGAATTCTTCGTTCATCTGGAAACTCAGTCCATCGCTGCTCAACGACCTGAAGCAATACGTATTCGACAATTATGGATTCGGCCCCTTCATATTCAAGGATCCCGACACAGGCGAAGAGATCGCACGCGCGGAAAGCCTGCGGGAGATGCAGCACACCTTGCCGACCGTCCCGATAGCATGTTTTGTCAAACATTCGAACCACAACGACTTCTCCCGCTGGTTGAAGGCGCGAAGCCTGTATGTGCTGGCCAATCTCTTCAGACCCTACTCGGTAAAGGACTTCAAGAATCCCGAGGATCTGCGCAAGCGGATGGTGGAGATGATCAAGGAATTCCGGCTCAACCGCGGTAAGGGTGTCATCGCACAGTTCAACCGCAACAGTTTCGATGAGCTTTCTTTCTTCAGCCGCATCGGATCGGGCTCTCTCGGAGGAAAGGGGCGGGGTCTTGCGTTCATCGACTACAAGCTTCGCCAAAGCGATATCATAGAGAAGTATCCGGACATGTACCTCTCGATTCCCCGCACGGTGGTGGTCGCCACCGACCTGTTCACGCAATTCATGGATGAGAACGACTTGCATGAGGTGGTGGCGGCATCCCTCCCGGACGAAACACTCAGACGGATTTTCCTGTCGAAGCCGTTGCCGAAGGACCTGATGCTGGACCTTGAAGCTATTATCCGGACACTCAAGGTACCGCTGGCGGTCCGTTCCTCCAGCATGCTCGAAGACTCGCATTACCAACCCTTCGCCGGAGTATACGAAACCTGCATGCTGCCGAACAACGGCTCCAGCGAAGAGCGCCTGAAGGCATTGGCGAGTGCGATTATCTGCGTGTATGCCTCCACCTACTACAACAAGAGCAAGGAATACCTGCGCGCGACACACCACATGGTGGAAGAAGAGCGCATGGCTGTCATCATCCAGCAGGTGATCGGCAGTGCCCACGGCGACTATTGGTACCCGAACTTCTCGGGTGTCGCCCGTTCGTTGAACTTCTATCCGATAGGGACCGAGAAGGCCGAGGATGGAGTCGGCATGCTCTGCTTCGGATTCGGAAAGACAGTTGTGGACAACGGCATGGCCTTTAGGTTTTCCCCCACCTACCCCAAGCGGAACCTCCAATACCTCGGAGGCATGGAGTCGAGTTCACAAACCCTTTTCTATGGATTGGACATGACCCATTCGTACACGCCGGAGGGGAACCCGGAAAACCTGGTGTCGCTTCCCCTTGCCGAAGCCGAGCGGCATCCCGATTCGTTGCGGCATATCGCATCCACGTTCGATGCCTCCAGAGGTGTCCTGGTCGACCAGTTGAGTGCCGAGGGACAGAAGGTGATCACGTTCAACAGTATCCTCAAGTACAACAGTTTCCCGATTGCGGCCATAATCCGGGAATTGCTGATATTTGGCGAAAATGTCATGAATACACCCATAGAGATCGAATTCGCCTGCAACCTGAACCGTCCCAAGTGGAAGAAGCCCGAGTTCAGCCTGCTCCAGATACGGCCGATCGTATCGGGTTCCGAATCCGAAGTGCTGCAGGTAAGCGCCCAGGAGCTGGAGCGCGCGATCATCGTATCGCACCATGTCATGGGTAACGGACACAACGAGGAATTGACCGATATCGTCTTTATCAAGGCAGAATCGTTCAATCCCGCGAAAACTGCCGATATGGTCATGGAGCTGGATAGGATAAACGCGAAATTCGTCGAAACCGACGAGGATTATATCCTTGTTGTCGCGGGTCGATTGGGATCAAGCGACCCCTGGTTGGGCATCCCTGTCGTCTGGTCCCAGATATCCCATGCCGCGGTCATCGTAGAGACCAGCCTTCCCGGGTTCCAGGTCGAACCCAGTCAAGGAACGCACTTTTTCCAGAACATCACATCGTTGGGGACCATCTACCTGACAGTCAATCCCTCGTACAATGACGGAAAGCTGGCATTCGACCGCCTCACCGAATTGACACCTGTGGACGAAACACACCATTTCCGACATGTCCGGGCGAAAACCCCGTTGGTTGTGAAAGCGGACGGGAGAAGTCGGATCGGTGTGGTGACGGTTGCCGAGGAGCATTGACGGCTCAGATATCTTCCAGTCTCCAAGTGGCCTCGCCGGGTTCGGATACGACCGAAGCGAGATAGTCCCATACCACATCCCGTGGTGGAGGCGCGACAATCGTAAGCCGTTGCTTCTTCACCGGGTGGATAAACGAGATTTCCCTGGCGTGCAAGTGGATCCCACCATCTTCATTGGATCGTGGCGAGCCATACTTCAAATCACCTTTGATATGGCTACCCATCGCGGCCAATTGGGCCCGAATCTGGTGGTGTCGTCCCGTAAGCAGTCCGATTTCGAGCAGAAAGAACGATTTCGAAGCCGCAACCGTCCGGTAGGTCATGCTGGCCTTCTGGCTATTTTTCCTTTCGTGCGCAGTCGCCGCCGATTTGTTCTTCACAGAATCACGGGTCAGGTAATGGACAACCAACCCCTCGTCCATCGAGGGGAGCCGGTCGACGACAGCCCAGTAGGTCTTCGTCATGTCGTCGTCGGAACGGAACATCGCGTTCAACCGCACCAACGCCTTTTCTGTCTTGGCATAGACGACAATACCGCTGGTCGGCCGGTCGATCCTATGGGGTATGCCGAGATAGATATTCCCGGTCTTACCGTAGGTGACGCGGAGGTAGTCCTGTACTTCATCGGCCAACGTCGCATCGCCGGTCTTGTCTCCCTGGACGAGTTCTCCGGGAAGTTTGTTCAGTATGATCAGATGGTTGTCTTCAAATAGAATTCTGGAAGCAAGTCTATGCATCGGTCGGTTCCTCTTGTGGTTCATCGTCGAACGGGTCGATATCCTTGAACAGGGAAGGTTCGTCTCCTTCTTCCCCTTTCGGATCGGCTTCGTGTTTTATGCGTAGCGTCTGTGCCTCTTTCGTGGTCAAACGTACGCCGTTGGCTTTCACTCCCTTCACCAGGAAACGGGAGAAGTAGGTGCGGTCCTCCAGATTCTTGTATCCCTTGCCTTTCTTGAACACAATCGTAATCCTGGCATCATCGAGGGCCGAAAGGGTGAACAGCTTGTAATTGCCTTCGGGCAACAGCTCGTAGGTCCTGTTGAGAATGTACTGGGTTATCTTGCACCGCTTGATGAACAGGTATTTCAACGATTTTTCCTGATAGATGATCGTAAAGACGAGCTGTTCCAACACATCCTTCTCAGCCAATACGCAATAGCGCATACTCTTGCCCACAAACAGCTTCTCGGGTGCATCGGTGACAAAGTAGGTGCCTTCCTTCTGGACAATCAGGATCCGGTCGAATGGCGACACCAGGTATTGGTTCGTCCCGCTCTTCAGCCCATAGCCCAGATACCCGGAAGCGGCATCGTATTTCAGCATGAGGTCCCTGTTGGCCACCTCGCGTACATCGGTCTTCTTGAAGGATCCGATGACGGTCTTCCGTTGCCACATGGAGGGATTCGCCAGCTTCCTCACTTCCTCCAGATAGGTGAGCGCATATTCGACGATATGGGAAAGATGCCAATCGATCTGCTCGATCCGAGTGTTGATCTCATCGATCTCGGCATGGTTCTTCTCGATGTCGAACAGGCTGATACGTCGTATGGGGATCTTGAGCAGCCTGTCCACATCCTCGGTGGTCACTGGGCGGGCAAGTTGTTCGGCGAAGGGCTTGAAGCCGGAGATGACCGCCTTCTCGACTTCGTCCTGTGTCCGTTTCTGCTCGATACGTTTGTAGATGCGTTCCTCGACGAAAATCCGCTCCAACGTGCGGGCATGCAAACGATCCAGGAGGTGGCTCTTCTCCATCTCCAATTCGCGCCGCAGGACCTCCACGAGGAATTTCGCGTGGTAATGGATCATTTCGGAAACCGGCATGATCCGCGGAACACCTTCGCAAATGACCAGGGGATTGACCGAGATGGATTGTTCGCAGGCAGTAAAGCCATACAGGGCATCGACCACGTCGTCGGAATAGGTGTTCCGGGCAAGCACCACTTCTATGTTGACCTTGTCGGTAGTGAAATCGTTGATGCTGGCTATCTTGAGTTTCCCCTTCTTCGCAGCATCCTCGACCGACTTGATCATCTTCTCGGTCGTGACACCGAAGGGCAATTCCTCGATTACGATCCGCTTCGGATCCTTGGTGTTCAATTTCGCACGCACGAGGATTTTCCCGGTCCCTTCGGCATACGAGGAGACATCCATGAATCCACCGGTAATGAAATCGGGATACAATTCGAAGCTCTCTCCATTGAGGACGGCTTTCACCGCATCTATGACTTCCATGAGATTATGGGGGAGGATGCGTGTGGACATGCCTACCGCGATACCTTCGGCTCCCTGGATCAGCACAATCGGCAATTTGGCGGGGAAGGACAAGGGCTCCTTGTTCCTACCATCGTAGGAATCGACGAATTCCGTCAACTCGGGATTGTAGAGGACCTTCTTGGCAAAGGGGAGGACACGGCATTCGATGTATCGGGGAGCTGCGGCCGAGTCGCCCGTCATGATATTTCCGAAGTTACCCTGACGGTCTATGAACAGCTCCATATTCGCAAGGTTCACCAAGGCATCACCTATGGAGGCATCGCCATGCGGATGGTACTTCATGCAATGGCCGACAACGTTGGCGACCTTGTGGAACTTGCCGTCATCCATTTCGAACAACGAATGCATGATCCGCCGCTGGACGGGCTTCAGTCCATCGATGATATCGGGAATCGCGCGATCCTTGATCACATAGGAGGCGTATTCGAGGAAATTTTCTTTAAAAACCGTTTCAGCGTGTGCCATTAGATGAGATTCTCCATGATGAATTCACGTCGATCGGGAGTATTGTCGCCCATATAGAATTTCATCGTCAGATGCATTTCCCGGGAAGAGGCTATGGAGACGGGAATCAGCCGCATCTCCTCGCCGATGAACTGGCGGAACTCGGAGGGGTTGATTTCCCCCAAACCTTTGAATCGGGTGATTTCGGCTCCACGTATCCGCGCGACCGCCTCATCCCGTTGCGATTCATTGTAACAGTATACCGTTTCCTGTTTGTTGCGGACCCGGAACAACGGTGTCTCAAGAATGAACAACCGTCCGGCAAGGACCAGATCCTCGAAATAGGTAAGGAAATAGGTCATGAGCAGATTCCTGATATGGAAGCCGTCGGTATCGGCGTCGGTCGCTATGATCACCCGGCCATAACGCAATCCGTCTATACCGTTTTCCATTCCCAGGGCAATCATGAGATTGTACAGCTCTTCGTTCTTGTAGATTTCGGTCCGCTTCTTATCGAATACGTTCAATACCTTGCCCCGCAGGCTGAAGATCGCCTGGGTATAGACGTCGCGGACACCCACCATGGACCCGGAAGCCGAATCACCCTCGGTGAGGAAGATCATGGTCTTCTCGCCCTTCTCTCCGTTTTGGTTGAGATGGTATTTGCAGTCCTTGAGTTTCGGAATATTTATGGAGACTTTCTTCGCCGCATCCCGCGCTGCGCCTTTCACCGCAGCCAGTTCCTTGCGCAACCGCTCGTTGCTGGCAATCTTATCCGAGAGCTTGTTGGCATCGTCCGGATGCTTCATGAGAAAATCGACAATGGCTTCACGAACCTCCAGGGTAATCCAGGTGCGGACCTCGGTGTTGCCCAACTTGTTCTTGGTCTGGCTCTCGAAGACCGGATCCTGCAGCTTGATGGAGATCGCTCCGGTCAATCCGTCGCGGACATCGGGTGCGGTATAGGCTTTCTTGTAGTATTCGTTGATGCCTTTCAGAATCCCTTCCTTGAACGCCCAAAGGTGGGTTCCTCCGTCGCTGGTATGCTGACCGTTCACGTAGGAGAAATAATTCTCGCCGTAGTTCTGGGTATGGGTAAAGGCGAATTCGAGCCGGTCTCCCTGGTGGTGGATCGTCGTATACATCCCCTCCACCCCCACCTGCTTGTCGAGCAGGTCGAGCAATCCATGCTTGCTGGCGAATATCTTCTTGTTGTAATCGATCGAGAGCCCGGTGTTCAGGTACGCATAGTTCCAAATCCGTTCCTCGATAAACTCATCCCGGTACTGGTAATCCCCGAAAATCGCAGGATCGTGGTCGGGGATGAACTCTATCAACGTTCCGTTCGGTTCCTCGGACTTTCCTTTCTTCTGGGTGGCGAATTCACCCTTTGCGAAGGTTGCTTCGAAAAATGCCCCATCGCGGTAGGAGACGACCCTGAAATGGGAAGACAGCGCGTTGACAGCCTTGGTTCCCACACCGTTTAGACCGACGGAGAACTGGAAGACTTCGTTGTTGAACTTGCCGCCCGTATTGATGATGGAAACGCAGTCTATGACCTTCCCCAACGGTATGCCCCGGCCGAAGTCGCGGACGGATACCTTGTCTCCCTCCACCCGGATAGTGATCCTGGCACCGTAGTCCATGATGAATTCGTCGACACTGTTGTCGATCACTTCCTTCAACAGGACATAGATGCCGTCCTCGAAATGGGAACCGTCACCGAGACGCCCGATATACATGCCGGGACGCAAACGTATATGTTCAAGAGCACTCAATGTCTGTATCTTGCTCTCATCGTAGGCTGCTGGACCTGCTGCGGATTTCTTCTTTGCCATGGGTACTCAGTATATACGCTTTACCGGTAATTGGAAAGTATCCTCCGGTCCCGGCCAGTTAGCGGGACTGGTAATCGTGTGAGGATATCCACGTCTCCGTATGCGCATGGACACACGCGACCGCTTGCTGTGAATCCCTTTGCATGATCGCGTTGTGCAGGTTCCTATGGGCTTCATAGACTCCCGAGTGGATGGGATTGATCGTCGGGGCGAACAGTTCGATCACAAAATTATAGATGTTCTCGACAATGGGATTATGGGAATATTTGCCAAGCAGTCGGTGGTACCGGATATCATATTTGCTTGCCTTCTCGGGAGAAACCGAATCTTTCCCGAGCTCCTCAAGAAAATCGGCCATGGCCATGTCCAATTGATGCAAGTCGTCCTTGTCGGCATTTTCGATTACCAACCGGACAATGCCCTCCTCCAACAGTTCACGAACCTGGGTCAGCGACCGGTAGTCCCGCTCCTGGACGAGTATCTGGAAAAGATGGGCATCGAACAGCCGTTTGTTCGATGCGGTGGCGATAAAGGTTCCGGCTCCCCGCCTGATCTCCAGGACTCCATAGGCGCACAGCACCTTCACCGCCTCACGGACCGAGCCCCGCCCGACTTGCAGGCTTTCGGCGAGGACGGTCTCACTGGGGATCATGTCGCCTGGCTGCAATTTCCGTTCAATCAGCAGTTCCTTTATCTTCTCGACAACGATTTCCACTGCAGAAGGTCGCCGTCCGTTTACTGCAAACATGTCTTCCATCGACCAGACACTCCAATGTTTAGGGATTCGGATACCGTATGATACCGTGGCAACCTATTTGTTGCAATGTTTAAGGCACCTCTTCAATCCTTATAATCATCCCGGGCGGGTGTAAAGCATTCCAACAATTCGGTATCCTCCAACACCACCGACCCGTGGGGATCGTTGGATGCGAAGTAGTAGGCGTCTCCTGCCGTGAGTTCCAGGATTTCTCCGTTTCCCTTGATGAACTTTATCCTGCCCTTCATGACAATACCATTTTGTGACTGGACATGTGTATGCATCTCCAATATGGCATCCTTTTCCAGGTAGAACCAGCACATCATGGTGTCCGCATCGTAGGTGAGCGTCACCCGGTCGATTCCCGGAGCCCGCTGCACGCGTGGATCCGTGGAGAGACTGCCCCTGTGTTTTCGTACTGGTGCCATCATCGGTTCCTCCTTCTCTGTGCGATATAGTCGAGCAGCAGTGTCCACCCCTTCATGAAGGACGTGCGGAACAGTTCCACCCCGCCAAAATCGAAATACTCGTCGGGTTGCATCCCATCGGCGGCATATGCCCGCCGGAAGTCGGGAAGCTTCGCCAGCAATTCATCGACTATCCGGGAATCGGGCATCGCATCGATCCGCGCAACCGCAGGAAGATCCTTTTCAATCAACGTATCGGCCGAACCTTCCCAGTTGATGGTGATATGGAGGTCTCCACCGACCAATTCGGTGAAATCCTCGAGTTTCCGGGCACCTCCCCCGATCATGATTCCCGGATACCGCCGCTCCTTCATCAACGCATATTGTTTCTTGGCAATCGCCAAACCTGCCCACTTCACCGCATCATCGGAAATCACCAAGCCTTGCGTCTTGACCACACGCTTGAAGTGGTCGTCGAGGATTCCGGTGATATGGGTCACATAGAAGGGAGGAGTCTTTCCACTTGTGGTGGACGCCCGGTTGTATGCCTCGCAAATCGAGACAGCTTGGGAAATACCCATCACTTCCGTGGCCATGGTAGGAATATCCAAGGTTACCAGACTGGCGATCGCTTCGATACCGGGTTCGGTGACAGGAATCTTCACGGTAATGTTCGGACCGATCTTCCTATTCTCCAGACCTTCATCGATGATACTCTTGGCGTCTTCCTCGGCGAACGGATCCCCTTGGATGGTGACGAACCCTGTCCGCCCTTCCGAGGCTTCGTACATGGGCATGAACAGATCGCTCAAGCGCGAGACCATGATCCGTTGCACCAAGGAGGCCAACTGGGAATCGTCCGCCACATGCGGTACCAGCATGTCCACCGTGCGTTGCACGTCGGCATGATCGTCAGGGGAAGATAAGAGTTTCGATACATAGCTCGGGTTTGTGGTACACCCCACCGCACCGGCTGCGATAGCGGCTTTCGCCTGTTCGATCGTTGGGTTGTTGATCCAGAACCGTGTCGGCGTCTGTTCGTTTATCCGATGGAAATATCCTGGTTTGTTCATTGAATCGCTCCTGTTCAGTTGTTGAATAATAGATTCGGCAACCACAAGGAAACTTGTGGGATATAGGTGAGGATCACCAGTGAAATCGCCAAGGTGACCAGATAGGGCGTGACAGCCCGAAAGATCTTGCCGACCGGCAGTTTGACGATCGGACTGAGCATATAGACGCTCATGCCAACAGGTGGTGTAATCATACCGATCATGAGGTTGAATACCATGACGACCCCGAAATGGACCGGGTCGACTCCCGCGGCCATCAACGGCGGCAACAGAATCGGTGTGAGGACCATGAGCGCCGCGGTCGTTTCCAGGAACATACCCGCAATCAACAGTACGATATTCGCCAGCAAGAGCAGGACCGCCGGATTCTCGGTAATATTGAGCAACAGGGCGGAAACTTGCTGTGGCAATTGCTCCACGGTCAGGGTCCACGCGAAGATCGCCGCGGAGGCTACAATAAACAGTACGCTTGCGGTGGAACGCAAGGTTTCCCGGCAGACCTTCAGAAATTCCTTCCAGGAAAGTTCCTTGTAGATGGCGCTGAGGATCAGCGCATAGGTCACAGTGATCGCAGCAACTTCCGTCGGTGAGAAATAGCCGCTGAGCATACCGCCCATGAGCATGACCGGCATCAACATCGAAGGCAATCCCCGCCTGATGGTATGCAGCACTTCCTTGCGGGAAAACTTTCCTTCGACACCACGGGGATAATTCCGCTTATGCGCGAAATAGCTCACCTGCATCATCAACAACGCGACTATGACCAGTGCGGGAAAGACGCCAGCCATAAGCAGTCGCATCGATGACGTCTCGGCGGCCGCACCATAGATGATCAGCGGAATGCTGGGAGGAAAGATCGGCCCGACCACAGCGGAAGCAGCGGTTATCGCGGCCGAGGCATCCTTCGGGTAGTTCTGTTCGGTCATGGCATCGATTTCGATATTGCCGAGACCGCCCACATCTGCCAATGCCGCGCCGGAAATGCCGGCGAAAATGAGACTGGCCACGATATTCACCTGGGCAAGACCACCCTTGAGGCGTCCCACCAGCAGTTTGGCGAATTCGAACAGCCGTGAGGTGATACCGGAGTTGTTCATCAATCCGGCGGCCAGGATGAACAAGGGAACGGCAAGCAGCGGAAAGGAATTCAACGATGCGACCATCCGCTGGATCATCACACTGATCGGAATACCCTGGACAAGCAGGTAGATCGCAGCGGGAACTCCCATGCTGACGGCAATGGGAAGCCCGGTTGCTATCAACACGAGAAACAGGAGGATAATCATTCCACCACTCATGACAATTCTCCTTTCCGACCTTTGAAGACATCGAATGTGTGTACGGCTGCTCCAATCGACATGAAGACCAACCCGATCACAATAGGGAGGTAGAAGAGGATGTTGGGCATGCGTATGGCCGGAGTACGGACACTCCAGTTGCGTGTCATGACCTGATTGACCGCAATGAGCAGGAATACGGCGAGTCCTATGCAAAGCAGTTCTATGCATATCTCCAATACCGGCCGGATGCGTTTTGGGACCCGCGCGGAGAGGATGTCGACAATGATATGCTGCTTGTCGATCGTCAAGACCGGAACCATGAGGAACACCAGGGAGACCAGGCAAAACCGGGCCAGCTCCTCGAGCACGACCGATCCGCTGGAGAAGAAGTTCCTCATGATGATTTGAACCAGCACGCAAGCGAACAACACCAGAAGGAATACTATTGAACTGCTTTCAAGGACTTTGCTGGTCTTCTGCATGAATTTGTGCATATGATCCGTCTCCCTTTCGTATAGACAGCACGTGACCGGAGTAGCTCCGGTCACGTATGGTAGCATGAATCGGTGCGATTATTTGATAGCTCTGATCTGTTCGTAATAGGCGCCCCATTTGGCTCCGAACCGCTGTTCCACGACCTTGTTGACCGAAGCCCTGAATTCATCGACTTTCAAGCCCTGTTCGGGTCCGATGATCGTCATGCCCTTGTCAGCGAGAATCTGGAGGTCGGAGGCTTCGCTGTCCTGGACATAATTGGATGCCCAGTCGCGTGTTTCCTTGGCCACTTTGGTGAAGACCTGCTTGTGCTCATCCGAAAGTTTCTGCCATACGGATTCGTTGATGACAACAGGCTCCGACCCCATGATGTGGTGGGTAAGCATCAGGAACTTCTGCACATCGTACAGCTTGTTCGAAACCAGCACGCTGACCGGATTCTCCTGCCCGTTCGCGACACCGGTCGAGAGGGCTACGGGAACTTCGGCCCAGTCCACGGGGACTGCGACTGCTCCCATTCCTTCCACTGCCGCCATATAGATGGCCGAAGGGATTGCCCTGATCTTCTTTCCGGAAAGATCCTTGGGAGCATAGACTGCGGAGTTGGCGGTCAAATCACGTGTGCCGAAATAGAAGGAGTAGAGTACGCGGACATTGCGTGAATCGATCAACTTCTGGTTCAGTTCCTTCAAGACCGGGGAGGTCTCGGGATCTGTTGCCTTCAAGAGGTGGTCGACATCCCGATAGAGGTAGGGGGTATCGAACAGTCCAAGATCCTCGAGCAGGGGTTGCAGACCGCCATAGGTGTTATGGTGGAGAGCGACACTCCCTTGGGATACCATTTCAGCCATCTCCGTTATCGTACCGAGCTGGGAGCCCGGGTAGACTTCGATCTTGATCGCACCACCGGTCTCTTCGGCAATCCGATCGGCGAAGTACTGGGCTTGCAATCCATTCGGACTGTTGGCGACGTTCATATGCGCATAACGCATCACCAGCGGTTTTTCGGGGGTGGGACCCGATTCTGTCTGGCCAGCGGCGAATAGCATCGAACCGACCATGAGCAGAGCCAATACAAGTGTCATTCCTTTTTTCATGACGAACTCCTTTTTTGTGTTATCTATACCGACCGATTGTCGGATTCACACCTTGTTCTTTTTCCGGACTGCCGATTCGGCGCCCTTCACGATATCTTCCACAGACATGCCGTAGGCATCCAACAATTCATCGGGGAACCCCGACTCGCCATAACAATCCTGCAGTCCCAATCGTACCAGGGAAGCAGGGACCTCCTCCGCGATCAACTCGGCGATGGCGCTGCCGAGCCCTCCGATTACCGTATGGTCCTCGATAGTGACCGCACATCCGGTCCGTACGAGCACTGCCTTGATACCTTCGGTGTCCAATGGTTTGACCGTGGCCACTTCCACCACGGTGACGCCGACTCCCTTTGCCTTCAGGACCTTGGCAGCCTGCATCACCCTATTGAGCACGAACCCGTGGGCAAACAAGGCCACATCGTCTCCCTGATCGGCCATGATGCGGATCTTGCCGAGAGGAAATGGAGTTCCGGAAGGAAACACCTTCTCTTCCCTACCGCTGCCGATACGGATATAGACGGGACCGTCGATATCGACGGATGCCAGCATGGCTTGGCGCACCTGGTCTCCATCGGCCGGACACAACACGGTAAAACCGGGTATGGTTCGCAAGATGCCGATGTCTTCGATGAACTGGTGGCTCACACCTTCCCTGTTTCCTCCGAACAACCCGCCGTTGGCTCCGACGAACCGGACCTTGAGTTTGGGATATCCTACGAAAGTCCGCATCTGTTCGCAAGCCCGCATGGTCAAGAATCCAGCGTAGGTGCAGATATAGGGGACCAGTCCTGTGGATGCGAGCCCGGCGCATACTCCGACACCGTTTTGCTCGGCGATTCCCAATTCCACGACGCGCTCTGGCCAACGCTCCAAGAACGGTTCTCCCTTCACCACCTTCAACGAGTCGGTGGAGACAAACACGATATCGTCGCGCTTCTCGGCCAATTCGATCAAGGCATTCGTGAACCCTACGCGGGTGCTGTCATAGACTACTTGCATACCGTGCCTCCCAACTCGACCATCGCCTGTTCATATTCCGCATCGGTATAGACCCGCTTATGCCAGGTGTTGTCACCCACCATGAACGACAACCCCTGACCCTTCACTGTCTTGGCGACAATCACCGAGGGTCGGTCCACAACGAGCTTCGCCTGTTCGACCGCCTCCAGTATCTGTGCGATATCATGGCCGTCGATGGTTTGCGTATGCCAACCGAAATCGGCCCATTTCTCCGCTATCGGGTATGGTCCGGAGATTTCTCCCACGGTTCCTCCGCTTTGGTAGTTGTTGTTGTCGACGAATACCGTGAGGTTCGCCATCTTGTGGTGGCCCGCGGCCATCGCGGCTTCCCAGATCAAGCCTTCACCCAACTCACCGTCGCCGGTAATCACATATACACGGTAATCCTGCTTCCGGATCCTTGCAGCCATGGCCATGCCCAACCCGATGGAAACGCCGTTGCCGAGCGAACCGGTGGTCGAGTCGAGTCCGGGGGTCTTCGGTTCATACGGGTGTCCCTGCAGGTTGGAATGCAAGTATCGCAATGTGGTCAGCTCGTCCGGCGAAAAATAGCCCCGTCGCGCCAGCGCCGCATACAAAGCCGGACAGGCATGGCCTTTTGAAAGGATGAAGCGGTCCCGGTCTTCCCATTTCGGATTCTCGGGATCGATACGCAAGATATGGAAATAGAGGGCCGCCAGTATCTCGGCAACCGAGAAGCTGGGAGACGGATGCCCGTCCTTTGTCCGGTAGACCATTTCAACGACATCCTTACGGATGCGTCTCGCACAATCCTGCAGATACGCGATATCAGCCATTACTTGTCCTCCAACATGTCCCGGACCATCTCGATGCCAAGCCGAGGGCTGGAAAATACCGTTTTGCCGGTGAGCTTGCGCAAGGGATCTTCCATTCTGGCCATGGATCCTTGGGCAAGGAGAATGACGTCACAGGTATCCGCGACTCGCATGGCGGTTTCCGCGATCAACCTGTCGTGGGTCTCGGCATCTCCCGCTGTAATGGCGGGAAAAGCTCCTTCGGCCAGCGCGGACACGGTGGTGATCTTCCTGCCCATCTCGGCCGCACAGGCATCGAGCAATCGGATAGTCGGGTCCAATGTCGTCGGGAGGGTTGCGAGGACCGCGATGGAACCGGCTATGGCAATCGCTTTGCGGGCCATGGCTTCATCGATCCGTACGATAGGGATGGGCATGAACTCGCGGGCACCATATACGGCATCGCCGATGGACGAGCAGGTGTTGAGTATCAGCTCGGCTCCCGAGGCGCATGCGATCTCGTAATAGCCATACAGCCGTCGTTTCACCGCCTTGGTCATTCCACCATGCGCAATGATCTCTGCGATCATGCTGTCATCGAGAATATTCATCACTTCATAATCGGGAAGCACTTCACGCATCAAATCTGTTAGTGGTTTGACCAGGGCTGCTCCCGTGTAGATCGCTGCAATCTTATGGTTCGACATTGTTACCTCGCTCATTCATACGACATCGGACGTCTTATGAATATACTGTGAGGCAGGTTCTGGAATCTGTCAAGAAAAATTTTCGGGAAATGTGGTCAACGCACGTAGTCTTCGAGAAACTCGAACAAGGCGGCATTGAACTGTTCCACGTGGGTTTCCATGGGGATGTGGGCAGCCCCTTCGATGATATACAGGCGTAATTGAGGAATACGAACACCGATGGCCCTGGACTTTTCGATCGGCACCACCGTATCGGAATCTCCCCATATCGCCGCCACGGGCATATGGAGACTCTTCAAGGTGTCCAACGGGATGGAACGGGTCGTACGTACCATTGATGTGAGGGTTCGCGCGGTCCCGGGTAGTTGCAAGGGCTCCAGATAGACGGACAGCTCGTGTTCATCCGCTTCCCTTCCATATGCTTCGGAAAGCAGTCCACCAGCCTTTTTATCGGTCAGCAAGGACCGCTCAAGATACAAGCGTGTCCAGCGGGCAAACGGAGGAAAAGCCAACACGAGCGACGAGATTCCCCGGGAAATCTCCAATGCACCGGAGACCAAGACCAGGGATGCGGTCTCTGCCGGTCGCGCGACCGCCATGGCCGCTACGGTTCCGCCGCCCATACTGTGGCCCACGAGGTGCCATCCAAGTTTTTTCATCATCGGCATATCGGATTCGCGGTCGATCATATCCAACAAGGTCCAAAGGATCTGCGCACGGTGCTCTTGGCTGTGGTCGAATTTCTCTGGACGCCCGCTATATCCGAATCCCGGCAAATCCACGGCAACCACAGCGAACCCGGCATCGACCAGGGCCTCCATGGCCGGATTGAACGTATAGGTCGAGCCCCCCAGACCGTGCACCATGAGCAGCTTGCCCTTGATGTCGGAGGTTTGTGGAAGGACAAGCCGGTAATGGATCCATACCTCGTCGATGTTCTCGAATGACGAATCCTCGTAGGGACCTTCCGGTCGTACACCGTCAGATTTGGAAAGTGTGAAGGCATAGGGAAGAAGACACGAGGTCAAGGAGAAGAGTATGATGAGAACAACCAACAGTCCCAATGGCCTAGTCACCGATACGCTCCTTTTCCACCGCGGAGTCGACCCGTTCGATATAGCGCCTCATATCGAACTTTCTCTCAAGCCCCTTGTCGTTCATATAGCGGACATTGCCGAAAATCGGGCGTTCGACCCAGGGACGGTCATGCTTACCGAAACACCATGCGACACCGGCGAATCCATTCGGATCCCTTCCGTCAAGCTGATAGGTGTTGTTGAGATACAACGCGATGGAGAATGCTTTGCGGGGAGTCGGACTCCACTCCAGGATCTTCTTTCCCCAGTACATGCGCATATACCCATGTATCGTGCCCAAGGCGACCAATTCCCGCTGAGCTGCATTCCAGTACGGATCGTGGGTACCGGCAGTTTCGAGTTCCCCCAGGGAATACCGGTACGGACGCAGGTCGGTCGCATGTTTTTCCAACGTCTTGACGGCCCACGCAGGCAGTCCCTCGTATTGGTCGTACAGGGGATTGAAATGGACAAAGTTCATGGCAAGTTCCCGTCGCACGACCAACTCCTCAAGAAAAACAGGGACATCGGGCAAAGGTATTGCCGATACCTTCGTATAGATGGTTATCGGGGAAATCTGACCGAAATGGAGGTACGGGCTAAGAAACGAGACATACGGATCGCCCGGATCGTTATGCCGCGAGGCATAGCCGTCCAAATACCGATCGAGGAAGTGTTCGAGTTGCCGGTTCGCACGGGTCTCCCCTCCCTGCAACCAAGAGACCTCGTGTGCCGAATCCGATATCCCGAGTGAAGCGAGCAAGGTTCCGATATCGTCCAGATTCGTTTCCGTACCAGGGATTTCCACATCCTTCGAATCGACTGTCACTTCGACAGGAGGGGACGATTGTACAAAATGGGCTATCATCGGTTCGATTTTCCGTCGCAACGTAGCCGCGGAATACTCCTCCTTGTTCGAGACGGTTTCCACCGGAACGACAACATTGCCCTCCACCTGCACGACCGAACACAGGACGGCACTGGCAACCTGCTTGCGCCAGCTCCGTTCGAATCGTCCGTACGCACGGTCGACCACCACCAACGCCGAGCGCGCCGCAATTTCCCTCAAGCCGACAAGCGGGCCCCGCGTGTCCAGGACGAACCGGATATTCCGCCGCCGCAACTCGTCGCCGACCTCGTGCAATCCCTCCAGCATGAACCGATAGCTGCGCCGGGTACCCTCGGGAAAATCGGTGAGCAGGCAGAAGAACACCACCAGTGGTTTTCCGAGTGCATTGGCTTGGAGAACCGCATATGTAAACGCGGGATTGTCGGCAATCCGCTGCGAAGCCTGCATCCAATAGACGACAAACGCATTTTCCTTCAGGACCGGCTGCGTATTCAAAGCCTGTATCCGCTGCTGCTCGACCATAGCCCACCTCCCAACCATATCGATACTGTACCACAGCAGAAATGAAATGACAGCCTCCAAGCCGCACGACCGCACCGGCCCCCTTACAGGCCGGACAACCGGCAAGAACCGACCCACATGCACAATATGTTGTTTGCATGCCTTGCATTATCCAACGCTTTTCCTGTATAGTGGACGTCTATGGAAGATCCGTTACCTAGTAAAGACAATCCGGAGCCTGAGAGTACAGGCCCCTCGTGTAAACCGTGCCGGAGGCCGTCATGAGCCTCCACATCAGCGCCATCATCATATTGTTGGTCCTCTCGGCTTTCTTCAGTGCATCCGAAACAGCCTACACCTCCCTATCATTCCTGCAGATCCGCATGATGGAGACAGACAAGCGACGGACGAGCAAGATGGCAGCGGCCTTGGCAAAGAAACCCGATGTATTGCTCACCACCATACTTATTGGAAACAATATCGTAAACCTTACGGCATCCGCCCTCACCACGACCTTGGCGATCAATGCCTGGGGAAATGCGACGATCGGCTATGCGACGGGAGTGCTCACGTTCCTCATCCTCATATTCGGGGAAATCACCCCGAAACATCTTGCGATCACCTACAACACCGCAATGGCCCGTTTCTCGGCATACCCGATCAGGTTCCTTATTTTCATATTGTATCCTGTAATCGCGATTGTCCGGTGGCTCAGCTCCCTCATCACCCGGCTGTTCGCCAAGGAGAAGGAGGGCTCGCTTTCGCTGGAAAGCCTGATGCATGTGGTCGATGTAGCCGAGGACGAAGGGATCGTCGACGAATACGAGACCAGTCTGGTGCAGCGCGTGCTCCACTTCAGCGAAGCCCCCGTCAAATCGATCATGACCCATAGGACCGAGGTCTTCAGCCTTCCCGATACCACCTCCCTTCGCGAGGCGTTCCCCTCCATCGTCGCAAGCGGGTATTCGAGGATCCCCGTCTACAACGAGAGTCCGGAGAATATCATTGGAATCCTCCTGGTGCGCGATGCATTGGCTGCCGAAGTCGACGGTCGTTCGGAAGAGGCGATCTCACAGTTCATCCTCCCCCCGATCTATGTGCCCGAAACCCGGAAATTGGACGACATGTTGTTCCAGTTCCAGCAAGGGAAGCTCCAGATTGCCGTGGTGCTTGACGAATACGGCGGATTGTCGGGAATCGTCTCCATGGAAGATATCGTCGAACAGCTGTTCGGAGAAATCTACGATGAACACGAGAGCGGGGAACTGTTGCGTATCAGGTCCGAGGAATCGGGAACCTACCTGATCAAGGCCGACACCACCATGCAGCAGATAAAGGATGAACTCGACCTTGACATCAACAGGCCCGACCTGTCGTGTACACTTGCGGCATTCCTGATCGAACAGCTCGGAACCATACCCACCGTCGGCGAGACGATCGAGTATCCATTCGGCATATTCAGCATCGTCACCATGAAGGGAAAACGGATAGAATCGGTTCGCCTGCAACCAATTGTGAAGGAAGAGGAACCTCAGCGCAACGGCTTCCATTGACACCCTTTGGCGAGGGCGGTATGATTGCGCGCATGAGTACTTACCCATTCGGCACAATAGAAAAAAAATGGCAGGCATACTGGGAAAAGAACCAGACTTTTGCCGTAACAGAAGATCCCACGGTACCCGCGGACAAGCGAAAGTATGTGTTGGATATGTTCCCCTATCCATCGGGCGCAGGACTCCACGTCGGACATCCCGAAGGGTACACTGCAACCGATATCTATTGCCGTTATTTGCGGATGAACGGATACAACGTCCTGCATCCCATGGGCTTCGACTCATTCGGTCTTCCCGCCGAGAACTACGCGATCAAGACCGGTACCCATCCCAGGTCGACAACAGAACGGAACATCGAGAATTTCCGCAAGCAGATCAAGAGCTTGGGGTTTTGTTACGATTGGAACCGTGAGGTCTCGACCCATACCGAAGAGTACTACCGGTGGACCCAATGGATATTCCTCCAACTCTACAACAGGGGCCTAGCCTATGAAGCCTCGACTCCAATCAACTGGTGCCCGAACTGTCTGACCGGCCTTTCCAACGAAGAAGTCAAGGAAGGCAAGTGCGAACGGTGTGGAACCCATGTGACACGCAAGAATATCCGTCAGTGGATACTCAGGATCACCGCCTACGCAGACCGGTTGCTCAATGACCTCGATTCGCTCGACTGGTCCGATTCCATCAAGAGCATGCAGAGCAACTGGATCGGTCGCAGCGAAGGCGCGAGTGTGCGGTTCCAGTTGGTGGACTCCGACGAAGTGCTCGAGGTGTACACCACGAGAAGCGACACCCTCTTCGGTGCAACCTATATGGTAGTCTCCCCGGAGCATGCTTTGGTGGACAAGTTGACCACCGCCGGCCAACAGAAGGCTGTCGAAGACTACAGGGACCAGGCAGCCCACAAATCGGATCTGGAACGGACCGACCTCGCGAAAGACAAGACCGGGGTATTCTCCGGGAGTTATGCCATCAATCCGGTCAATGGAAAGAAGATTCCCGTATGGATCGCCGACTATGTGTTGATTTCCTATGGGACCGGCGCCATCATGGCTGTTCCGGCCCATGATACCCGTGACTGGGAATTCGCCAAGAAATTCGACCTACCCATCATAGAAGTACTGAAAAGCGAAGTCGATGTCCAAACGCAGGCATGGGTCGAAGACGGTATCCATGTGAATTCCGATTTTCTCGATGGCTTGAACAAGACCGATGCCATAGAGAAGATGAACAACTGGCTGGAAGAAAAGGGTATCGGCAAGAAGACCGTGAACTACAAGTTGCGGGACTGGATATTCAGCCGACAACGCTATTGGGGAGAACCTATTCCCCTGGTCCATTGCGAATCATGCGGAACCGTGCCTGTTCCCGAGGACCAGTTGCCCCTGACCTTGCCGGAAGTCGAGACCTACGCACCCTCCGGCACAGGAGAAAGCCCGCTGGTCACGATTCCCGAATGGGTGAACACGACCTGCCCGAAGTGTGGTGGTCCCGCCAAGCGCGAAACGAACACCATGCCCCAATGGGCAGGTTCCTGCTGGTATTACCTCAGGTATCTCGATCCCAACAATACCGAAGCGCTTGCTTCGAAAGAGGCGATAGACTACTGGATGCCGGTCGACCTGTATGTAGGTGGAGCCGAACACGCCGTGTTGCACCTCCTCTATGCACGGTTCTGGCACAAGGTACTCTACGACTTGGGTATCGTGAATACGATCGAACCGTTCCAACGACTCGTCAACCAGGGAATGATCACCTCGTTCGCCTACCAACGTGCCGACAAGACCTTGGTCGCCACCGACGAGGTCGAGGAGACCGCTGCAGACACATACATCGAGAAGGCTACGGGAGAGAGGCTCGAGCGGGTCATCGCCAAAATGTCCAAGAGCTTGAAGAACGTCATAAACCCGGACGAGATCATCAACGATTTCGGTGCGGACGCCATGCGGACCTATGAGATGTTCATGGGACCATTGCAAGTCTCGAAGCCTTGGGCGACCACCGGTCTTTCCGGCGTCTACCGGTTCCTTGACAGGATATGGCGTTTGACCGAACGGGAAATCACCGATACCGAACCTTCCGAGGAAATCCACAAGACGTTGCACAAGACGATCAAGAAGGTGACGAAGGACACGGCGAACCTGGATTTCAACACCGCAATCTCGCAGATGATGATTCTGGTGAACGAATTGTACAAGACCGATGATTTGCCGAGAAAGATGTGGGAACCGCTGATTCTCATGCTTGCCCCCTATGTTCCGCATCTGGCCGAGGAGTTGTGGGAAATGGCCGGGAACGAACCGTCGGTGGCGAATGCCCAATGGCCACAGTACATCGAGGCATTGACTATCGACGATGTGATCGAAGTGGTCGTCCAGATCAATGGCAAGGTACGTGCCCGCATGGAGACGGACAAGGGGACCGGGAAGGAAGCCTTGCTCGCCATGGCCATGGAACATGAGCGGATCGTCGAGTGGCTTGAGGGAAAAACCATCGTCAAGACCATCGTGGTCCCCGACAAGCTGGTGAATATCGTAATCAAAGGTTGACCAATCGGTCAAGGGTAGGCTTGCACACCCCGACTTCGGATGAGGTCGGGGTTTTTCATGTTACCCCTTGATTTTCGCCAGGCCGCCGAGGGAAGTCTCCCGATAGAGGGACGGCAACGCTTGTCCGGTTTCCATCATCACCTCGACAACCGTGTCGAAGGAGACTTTGTGCCTCCCGTCGGAAAGCAGCGCATAGCTGGCATGGTCGAGGGCCCGCATGGCTCCAAGCGCATTCCGTTCGATGCAGGGAATCTGCACCAGCCCCATCATGGGATCGCACGTCAAGCCAAGGTGATGCTCGAGCCCCATTTCCGCGGCATATTCGATTTGATGTATCGAACCGCCCAACAACTGGGCCACCGCACCCGAGGCCATGGCACACGCGACACCGACTTCTCCCTGGCAGCCAACCTCGGCTCCCGAGATGGAGCCGTTGGTCTTTGCCAAATTTCCTATCAATCCGGCGGTGAGCAATGCGCGCAGAATCTTTACTTTCGGTAGCTTGTATTGGTTGCGCACATAATGGAGTACTCCTGGAAGCACGCCACAGGATCCACAGGTCGGTGCGGTGACGATCTTGCCGCCGCCGGCATTCTCTTCGGCAACCGCCAGGGCATAGCTCAAGGCTCTGGTCGGTGTTCCAACCGGTCCGGACATATCCTTGGCCTGGGCAAAATACTGGGCCGCTTTACGTTGGAGCTTCAAACCTCCGGGCAACACTCCCTCCTGCTCGAGCCCACGCTCGATGGCAGCTGTCATGACGTCCCATATCTCCTCGATGAAAGCAAAGATCTCGGGACCTTCATATTTGACGACCAATTCCCACAACTGCATCCCTTCCTTGCGGCAATAGGCAAGGATATGGTCCATCTTGCTCAGATATTTGGGATAGATCGATTTGTGTGCCGAGGCCAGCTCGCCTTCCTCCACCACCTTCCCACCGCCAACGCTGTAATAGGTCTTCTCGGCAAGTTTGCCATGATCGGAGTCGTAGGCACACAAGGAGAGGGCATTCGGATGGAATGGTTTGAAATCCTCCGGGAACCAATGGATGACCAATTCCTTACCCGAGTCGCCAAAGATCTGGCGGAGCGTGGAATCGGTCAGGTGTCCTTTTCCAGTCGCCGCCAGACTCCCGAACAGGTTGGCTTCAAAATGGTCGGCGTCCTTGTATTCGGACAAGAAGCGCTGGGCGGCATACCGAGGGCCCATGGTGTGGCTGCTGGAAGGTCCGTACCCGATTCGATACAATTCTCTAATGGATTCCATGTGCCTACTTTATAGATTTCCTGCTAGTATGTGAAGGCATCCCCCGCATGGACCAGCTCATGGTATGCCCAGTCGGAAAGTCGCAACAACAGGTCCATGGGAACCATATGCCAGAACGGTGCGTCTTGGGTATTGTCGGGGACCGCGATGCGTAGTTCAAGACCATGGTCGAGGTTCACATATCGGACAATCCCGGGTGATAGATTCTCCAAAGCCACCTCCTGGTCGGCAAATACGAAGAACGTTTCCGAATCCACCTGCTCTCCAATCCAGCGGCCTTGTGGTACCGATTCAATGACAATACTCCTTGATCCGGACGTGCGGAAAGAAGCCTCGGAGATCGCCCCTGTAACGATATCGGTGGCCAAGTGGTTCCAATCCAACCGGGTTCCACTCGGGTCCACCGTTTTCACCATCCGGGCAATTCTAGTGAAATTCAGCTCGGCGACCGGATCCGGCCACTGTTTGGAGACCTGAAGCAATGCACCGGCCAACGGTCCGTCGTACATGGACAATTCGACCCGGTGGTTGTTGGCGACAGCATGGTATGCCCCACCGAACGGAACTCCGGTACCCAGGGGATATGCGGCAAATATCGTTGTCCTGGCCTTCGGCACCATGATCCGCAGCGATCGTACCCCGATAGGAAGATTCACCTGTCTCAATGCCGAATCGTCCCGATAGAGCAATGTGTACCAGAATTGTCTGCCGGAGGCCTTTTCCCACGGATGGTTCCCCACAATCCGCACAGTCGTCCATGAAGTCGATTCGCAGGCCGTGGTGGAGGCGATTCCGACGAGCAGGACAAGGATAGCTAGCGCACGAACAATTCTTTCCATATCGCATATACGGCCGGATAGCGTGTTTTGCTTCAGTTTTCCGTGTGGGAGATCTCTGCTTTCAATTGCGCGAGATATGTGCCGCGAAGATTGGAGAACAACTCCCTGAAAGCATCGCTTTTATAATCGGCATAGGTCCAGGGAAAGCTTTGGAACGCCTTCTTGGCATACAGCAAGGTCACTTCCCCATAGATGCCCATTCCCAGGGGAATGCGGTGGCTCCGGTTCTTCGTAGTCGCCAGGATCAGGTTTTCCGCCGAGAGTATGCCGGGATCGAGATTCAACGTGCGCTTGCCATCTATGGCGAACTCCTGCTCAAGCCCATTGGTGTACAATTTGCATCCAACCAGTTCGGTGGGATCGACCAATGCATGGAAAACAATGAAGAACCGTTGGGGATTCCCCCCCATCTCCTGGTCATAGTAGTCGGTGAAGCCGAAGGGGACCGGATCGGTGACCAGTTCGATCGCTCCGAAGCGTTCCTCCAACCGGGAAAAGAGTGTCGTATGATATTCCGGATGGGTAGAGAGTACCCCGACAACCAGTTTTACCGGATGGAACGGTCTCCCCTCTCCCATTTCAAGCTACCTTCTGTCCCCATGGAACGTACCGAGGATACGGAAGGAAGCACAGGTGTTCACCAGTTCCCCGGTCGCCTTCGTGAATTCCTTTTCATCGATCATCTCGGATTCGATGAAGAACGCATACTCCCAGGGTTTTCCCGGAATAGGCCTGGATTCCAATTTCTTCATGTTCAGCCCATAGGTGGAAAGGATCTGCAGGACCTCGAACAGGGAACCGGGACGGTCGTTGACCGAAAAAACCATGGAAACCCGATCCACAGGTATGGAACTTCTGAACACATGCGCATGCTCCTCCCGGCAGATCACATAGAACCGGGTGAAATTGCGGCTGTCCGTCTCAATACCATCCCGCAGGATTTCCATATGGTGATGCCTTGCCGCCGCGGAACTGGCGATCGCCGCACACGAAGGATCCTTCAGGCTGGCGATATGGGCGACAGCTCCGGCGGTATCGAAGAAGGGTACAGCCTCGGCATGCTTGAGCTCTCCGGTCAAGAAATCGGTGCATTGTGCCAATCCCTGCGGATGACTGAACACCCGTTTGATCTGGGACAATGCAGTACCGGGGATTCCGATGAGGTTGTGCATGATGCGCAATTGCTTCTCCCCGACGACGGTCAGGTCGGGATGGCTGTTGAGCAAATCAAGCGTCTCGTTGATGGTTCCCCCCAGCGTATTCTCGACCGGAACCATGCCGTAGCGGGCTTCCCCCTTCTGGACTGCCTCGAACACATCGGAGAACGATCGGCAGGGCATGGTATCGGCCATCTCGTCGAATACCATCCGTATGGCCTGCTCGCTGTAGGCGCCCTTCTCTCCCTGGAACGCGATCTTCAATGTCTGGGCCGATGGAACAAGTGTCGGCTGGTTCGACCAGATTTCGACATCTGCCCGTTCCCGTGGAATCCTCTCGAGCGATTTTCCCACCACCGGACACAAGGCCTGGATATCCCGCATGAGTTTGTCGAACTGCTGGGGGTAGAGGGATTGCGGTCCATCGGAGAAGGCCTTGTCTGGATTGTTGTGCACCTCCACGATCAATCCGCTCGCACCGGCGGCGACAATCGCCAGCGACATGGGAGCCACCATGTCGCGTAGACCGGTCGCATGGCTGGGATCGGCGATGACCGGCAAATGGGTCAGCTTCTGCACAACCGGAATCGCGCTGATATCCAAGGTATTCCTTGTGGCGGTTTCATAGGTACGGATACCCCGCTCACAAAGGATCACCTGGTCGGTTCCACTTGCCATGAGGTATTCGGCCGCCATCAACCACTCTTCGATTGTTGCAGCCAAACCCCGCTTGAGCAACACAGGCCGTCCGGTCCTGCCAACCTCTTTCAACAATTCGAAGTTCTGCATGTTCCGGGCTCCGACTTGGAACATATCGATATAATCGAGCATCATGTCGACGTCCCTCGGACTCACGACTTCTGTTGTAACAGGCATATCGAAAGCGTCGCCGGCTTCTCGCAGATAGCGCAAGCCCTCTTCGCCGAGGCCTTGGAAAGCATATGGACTGGTTCTCGGCTTGAATGCCCCGCCCCGAAGAATCACAGCTCCGGAGGCTCTGACCTGGGCCGCAATCTCCATGATCTGTTGTCGGCTCTCGACAGCACACGGTCCAGCCATGACGACGATACGTTGCCCGCCGATCTTGACCTTGCCTACCTGGACAATGGTGTCGCTCTTGTTCAATTCCCTGGAGGCAAGCTTATAGGGTTTCGAAATGGGAATGACATTGGAGACACCTTCCAGGACCGCCACCTCGCGGATATCGATCCGATTGGTTCCGACAGCTCCAAGTACCGTCTCTTCCTGGCCCACGATTTCCTTGACTTTGAATCCGTTCTTCTTGAGGAAATCCTTGACTGCGCTTTTTTGCGCTTCGCTTATCTGTTGTTTGAGAATAATGATCATGGTAGGAGAAAGCTAAAGCTTTTGGGTAGGACTGTCAAGTTACGGGAGTGGAAACAGTTGCCGACAGTGCGACCATTCGGGTAGTATTGGATGGAGGGGGAACCGCATGGGACCTGACTGGGACGATATATTTACAAGGATGGAAAAGGCGGTACGGGCCCAAGGGGAACACCTTCCTTCGGTCTCAACCATCGCCAGGGAGGCGGACGACCCGTTCCGCGTTCTGGTCTCGACTATGATCTCACTTCGGACAAAGGACGAGGTCACCGTAGCCGCATCCAGAAGACTGTTCTCGTTGGCTGATACCCCGCAGGCCATGCTGGCACGTTCACAAACTGAAATCGAGAAGGCAATCTACCCCGCCGGCTTCTACCGGATAAAGGCCGCCAATATCCTTTCGATCTCCAGGATTCTCATCGATACGTACGGTGGACTGGTACCATCGGACCGGGAATTGCTGCTCAAACTTCCGGGTGTGGGAGTAAAGACGGCGAACCTCACCTTGAACCTCGGTTTCCGTATCGATGCGATTTGTGTCGATACCCATGTGCACAGGATATCGAACCGGATGGGATGGATAGAAACGAGAAAGCCGGAGGAATCCGAGCTGGCATTGGAAAAGATCATGCCCAGACGCTATTGGATTCCATTGAACGAACTGCTGGTTACATTCGGCCAGCAGATCTGCAAACCGATATCGCCGTATTGCTCGATATGTCCGGTATCGGACGTCTGCGAGAAACGGTCGGTCGAACTTTCCCGCTAGCTGAGTATTGCTTTCGGATAGGTGGCTTCCACTACATTCGCGATAGGTTCCGCGCGTCCCTGGGTATAGAAGTGGACTCCCGGCACCTTGGCCTCCAACAATTGGGCTACCTGAGCGGTGCAGAATTCCACTCCAACCTTGCGGATATCGGCCGCCGTCTTGCACCGTTCTATCCGGTCCACCAACGACACAGGCAAATCGACCCTGAAGGTCTGGGGCAACAGGTCGAGGTCGCTCCTGCGTTGGATCGGTTTGATACCGGGAATAATCGGAACCTCGATTCCCGCTGCACGGCACTGGTCGACAAACTCGAAGAACCGTTCATTCATAAAGAACATCTGGGTGACGATATAATGGGCGCCTGCATCGATCTTGCGTTTCATCATGGTGATATCGTGATTGAAATTCGGAGCTTCGGCATGCTTCTCGGGATACCCCGCGACCCCGATACAGAAGGACGTGGCAACCGGATCACGTAGCGTAGGGTCCAGGTATTCCCCACGGTTTATGGCCGCGATTTGGGAGACCATGCCGTCGGTATGGTCATAACCGCCCTTCGCGGCGATGAACCGTCGTTCTCCATGTGGAGGGTCTCCCCGCAATGCCAACACATTCTCTATACCCAGGAAGTTCAGTTCCACCAACTGGTCCTCAAGCTGTTCCTTGGTCTGTCCTCCGCAGATGAGATGGGGTACCACGGGGATACCGAAGCGATATTGGATCGCCGCCGCCAATCCGATGGTCCCGGGACGTTTGTGTGTCGTCCGGCGTTCGACCAATCCGTCGGGCCTGTCGACATACACCACTTCCATCTGATGGTTGGTGATATTGATATACGCCGGATTGTAGGGGAGCAAGGTCTCGATGGTTTCGTTGATCGCATCCATGGTGTGGCCTTTCAACGGGGGCAACAGTTCGAAGGTAAACAACGGCCCTTTCGCTTGTGCTATGATCTCGGTCACTTTCATCGCCATGGTCACTCTCCCTCTCCCACTATACGGGTTTGCATTGTCCTTTCCAGCTCCGATACGGGCACTTGTCTCCATTCGGCATAATCAGCCAATTGGTCGGTACCCAACGGTCCGAGTGAAAAATAGCTGCACCCTTCTCCGACGAAGTAGAATCCGCTGACGGATGCCGGAGGATCCATCGCATAGCCGCTGGTCAAATCCACTCCGATTCGTCGCTTTGCATCGAGTATAGAAAAAATAGTCGCCTTTTGTACATGGTCGGGAGCCGATGGATAGCCGACAGCCGGACGGATCGATTGCACGTTCCCATACCCCCACCACATCGAGGCAAGCCGCAGGTGCAACAATTCGCTGAAGGCTTCAGCCAAACGATCGGTCACCATGGTAAGGAGCAACGCTTGGTATTCGTCTCCCTGTGCACGGAGGGCCCCGACTTTCCCACCTATTCCCAGCCCGGTTGTCGCGACAAACATACCGATGGAATCGGTTCGGTCGGGATGGATATAATCGGCAAGGGATCGGCAGGTTCCGTCGGTGCCGACACTCTGGCTCCGCAAGAACCGCATGGATACGGACGCTTCCCGACTGGTGTGGATATCGATGATATCCGGCCCGCTCGACTCGGCGGGAAAAATGCCGAGTGTCGCCTTGATCGACTTGGAGAACAGGCGCTTGATCTCCGGCTGTCCGAGCAATCGCATGGCATCGGCCACCAACCTTTCGGCTTCCTGGGATTTGGGTGGGACCTTCCAGGCTGTGGTCAGCATCGACCAATTCACTTTTGGTACCAAATCCTCCAAGGTGACATCCAATACTTCCCGGATACCGAATTGCGCTGGGGTCGGAGCGGGCTCCCGCTTCACGAATCTTCGTTTGGCAGCATCCCCGTACGTAAGGATTTTCCGACTACCCTTGGATTCGGAACGGCTTCTCACCGCGTGGTATCGCTCGGCAACCTGCTGCCGATATTCTCCCTGGAAGGAGGAGGACATGAGTTTGAGCGCGACCGAAACGGCATGGGAGGCATCGGTGGAATGGAATACTTGTCCAGGATACAGGGGCTCCAACCGGAGCGCCGTGTGCTCTTCGCTGGTGGTGGCTCCACCGATCATGATGGGCATATCGAGGCCTTCTTCCCGGAACAACCGGCACACGTGTGCCATCTCGGTCAAGGAAGGGGTAATCAAACCACTCAGACCGACAATGTCGGCATGCTCCCGCTTGGCGGCGGCCAGTATATCCTGTGGCGGTACCATGACCCCCAAGTCGACGATAGTGAAATTGTTGCACTTGAGTACCAGTGAGACGATATTCTTCCCAATATCGTGGACATCGCCCTTCACGGTAGCCAAGACGATGGTTCCGGCGGTGCGGACCGCTTGCGAGGAGGCAGCCTCGAGACGGGGCTGGAGAATGTCCACCGCCCGTTTCATGACCCGGGCGGAACGTACGACTTGGGGCAAGAACAGTTTTCCCTCTCCGAACAACTTGCCGACATGTGCCATGCCTTCCATGAGCGGACCTTCGATTATCTGCACAGCCTCCAAGTTTCCGGCTTCCACCAAATCATTGGCGAGATGGCTGTCATCACCCCTCAGAAGCGCATGCGCAAGGCGTTGGTCCACCGGCAACGATCGCCATTCCAAATCGGCCTTTGCCGGTCCGTCATGAGGGGTTTGTTGCAGATCGAGCGGTTGCATGGCCAACGCGATCAAAGCATCCCTATCGGTGGCTGGAGATTCGCCTTCGGCAAGAAGGGCATGTTCGATTACCGTCGCGGCATGTGGGGGGATAGAGGACGGATCGACCAGTGCCGCAGGATTGACTATCGCCATATCAAGCCCGGCATCGACCGCATAGGCAAGGAAGATCGCGTGGATCGCCTCACGGATGGCATTGTTTCCCCTAAAGGAAAACGAAAGGTTGCTGATCCCTCCACTTATGGAAACATGGGGGAATTTATTCTTTATCCATGCGGTTGCACGGATAAAATCACTTGCGTACCTATCATGCTCGTCGATACCGGTCGCGATCGCGAGAACATTCGGATCGAAGACAATCGAGGCCGGATCGCACACGCCGCCATCCACAAGCAACCGGTACGAACGTTCGGCAACCTGGCACTTGCGTTCGAAGGTGTCTGCCTGGCCCGTTTCATCGAACAGCATGACCACCATCGCAGCTCCCATGGAGGCGATATGCTTGGCCCGTGCAACGAATACCTCCGGGCCTTCCTTCAAGCTTATCGAATTGACGATACCCCGTCCCTGCAATTCAGGCAATGCCGCGACGATGACATCCCACGAGGAGGAGTCTATCATGAAGGGTACCCTTGCGATTTCCGGATCGGCAGAGGCAAGACGAACGAATCGGACCATCGCACCGGGAGCATCCAGCATGGAATCATCCATACAGATATCGATGATCGCCGCTCCTTGTTCAATTTGTGTACGGGCAATCGCCAATGCCTGGTCGAACTTCTCTTCCCTGACCAACCGAGCGAATTTCTTCGATCCGGCCACATTCGTACGTTCTCCGATTGCCAACAATTCTCCCGGTTTCGGATATGATAGCGGTTCAAGTCCACTCAATCGCAATCGGGGGACATGGCGGGGCATGCTTCTCGGTTTTCCATCCCGGGCAACTTTCACCAAGTGCGCGATATGGTCGGGAGTGGTTCCACAACACCCTCCTACGATATTCAGCAGACCTTCCTGTACAATGGGATCGAGCAGAGCCGCGACATGGGCGGGACTCTGGCTGTAATTTCCGTCGTTGTCGGGAAACCCCGCATTGGGATGCGCGCTTGTCCTGAACGGAGAAATTCCCGCGAGCTTGCGTATGAGGGGAATCATCTCCTCGGGACCTGTCGAACAATTGACTCCTAGGGAAAATAGGGGAAACGGAGAAAGCGTATCGACCAATGCTTCGAGCGTTTGCCCCGACAAGGTCCTGCCGCTTCTGTCGCTGAAGGTAGCCGAAACCATGATGGGTAGCGAGATCCCACGTTCCTCCATACAGGAGACCGCGGCGACAAGGGCCGCTTTCGCCACGAGGGTATCGAAGACCGTCTCTACGAGTAGCAGATCGACTCCACCGTCGATCAACGCCGATATCTGTTCGGTGTACATGTCCACAAAATCGGTGAAGACCACCTCGCGGTACGCCGGGTCGTCCACTGAAGGGGAAAAGGAGGCTGCCTTTCCTGTAGGACCCACCACGCCGGCAACAAATGCGAACCTGGAGGCATCTTCCCGTTCGATCTCCTCCACCGCCGACCTGGCGACCTCGACTGCGGCAAGATTGATATCGAACACATAATCGGACAGCCCGTACTCGGCCAACGAAAAGCGGTTTGCGCCGAACGTGTTGGTCTCGACGATATCCGCCCCGGCTTTCAGATATGCAAGATGGATGTCATGGATCAGGTCCCCACGGGTGAGGCAAAGCAGTTCGTTGCACCCTCTCGCAGGGGGGAGATCTCCAAACGTGACATCGCCATCGACAAGCGCAAGCCGTTGGATCATGGTCCCCATGGCTCCATCAAGCACCAAGACCCGCTTGTCGGCCATGTTGACGAAATATTCGGCTCGGGTCATGTTCGTCTCCTCCCCAGGTTTCTGGATTTGGCGAAGTGTATCAGTTAGGGATTGTCTACTCAAGTGTCAATACAGGAATCAAATGGTACGAAGGGACCTCATAGGGGTGTGCCTCCAACAAAGCGTTGACCACTTGCGTAACTTCGAACTCGTCGACAACGGTTTCCACCCGATACTCCTGTACATATTCCATCTCCCCGATGTGACCGAGATATGGATTTGCTCCTGCGGTAGGAAGGAATTGCCCGGTCCCCAGCACCTGCCACGAACACCGTTCATAATTCGACATCCGCCCGGCTCCAGCTGCAAACACCGCCTCCTTGACCTGTTCGACATGGCTCGCCGGAACATGAAATACCAACATGTACATGCATTACCCCCTCTATTGCTCCTCTCGATGGAACAATTTATGATGGCATCATCATGATACGTCTCATCGTCTTTCTTGGCAACAAAGGATCCCAGTACGCAAGGACCCGTCACAACAGCGGATGGATGTTCCTCGATTCGCTCATCGAATTTCCAGGTGCAATCACCTGGCAGGAAAAATTCAACGCCCTGTGGACCCGCACCACGGTCGGCAAAGTCCCGTGCATATTCCTCAAACCGATGACCTATATGAACGAAAGCGGCAAGAGTGTCGGTGCGGTCTCACGGTACTTCTCCCTGCAACCTGAGGAAATACTTATCGTCCACGACGATATTGAAATGCCGCTCAAATCGGCAAAATTGCAATTCGGTGGGGGGCTTGGCGGGCACAATGGCTTGAAATCGATCAAGGAAGCCCTGGGAACCACCGACTTCGTCAGACTTCGGATAGGTGTGGGAAGACCCGTACGGGAGGACGTCGCATCCTATGTCCTTTCCCGCTTCGCAACCATGGAGGAAGCCGTGCTTCCCCTTCTGTTCGACGAAGTCGGAAAGCTCCTGGAGCAGTGGTTCGAACAAGGATGTCCTGCCGAAAGCCTGCCGATAAAATTCGCATTGCCATCGTAGGCGTCTCCCTCGATGCAAGGGTTCACCACCCTCCAGGGCAAGGTATCTGGACTTTGGTGGAAAGGTTTCCTGTTGACGGAGATGATTCTGACGGCGATACTGGTAGAAGGTTCCAACGATCAGACCAACAGGGGGAAAGACAATGGGAGCAAGAGATTTCAGGATTGCGCTCAAGACAAGGCATGAGATCGAATATCAAGACCCCGTATTCGCGGTCGAAGAAAATATGGACGGCCTGTACGACCAGGCGAAAATTATCGCCCACCGGTTCAATTCGAAGCAGAAGGAACTGGGAAACGAGTCGTTCCTGTCCGCAGCGAAACTCAATGCTTCCGGAATCCTGCATCTCTTGTATCAGACGGTGGTTTCCCAATACCTGGTGGAACAGGACCATGACTTCTTCACGCGATTGACACCCCAGATCACCCGCAACCACTCGTGCCAGGATGTCCTGGTGTTCTTCGCACGGGAATTCCCCTCGCCGGTCCTGAATACGCTCCAACCGACCGCACCCTATTTGATGGAGGAGACCACAAGGGGGTTTTTCGTCCACCAGGTCATCATGGAGAACCCTGCGCTGGTCAAGGCCGCCAAGCCGTTGGTGAAACCGGAGGGGGTACGTTTTCCCCCCGCATCGCTTGCGCTCGCAGCACTTATGGGAGGGTTCACCAGGTCGGCACCCGGGATCGGGGAGAATGACGACGACCTGTTCTCATTCCTCACCAGCCCGGCGAAAGCGCATCCCGATTCCCTTACTGCCCAGATCTCCTATATCTTGAGGGAGTGGAGAGACCTCCTTCCCGAACGGTTGCGGACGTATCTCCTCCGTGCGATCGACTTCGTCCAAGAAGAGGAGAAACCCCGTTTCCACGGCGGTGGTCCCGGCATCGTTGGCGTTCCTTCCTACGATTCGAAGGATATGGAATACGAAGCCTACAGTATGGATCGCAACTGGATGCCGAATGTCATCATGTTGGCAAAAAGCACTTTGGTATGGTTGGACCAATTGTCCCGGATGTACGGATATCCGATCGAGACACTCGACCAGATTCCCGACCACGAGTTGGACCTTATGGCACAACGGGGATTCTCCGGGTTGTGGCTCATCGGATTGTGGGAACGCAGCGATGCTTCCAAACGTATCAAGAACCTGTGTGGAAACCCGGAAGCGGAAGCGTCTGCCTATTCCCTGAAAGGCTACGATATCGCGACCAGCATCGGCGGGTGGGCTGCCCTGAGGAATTTGGATGAGCGGTGCATGGCCAGGGGAATCAGGTTGGCAAGCGACATGGTCCCGAACCATACGGGCTTGGACAGCGACTGGGCTTTGCATCATCCCGAATATTTTATCCGCATGCAGTATCCGCCATTTCCGTCCTATACCTACAACGGGGAAGACCTTTCTCCCGATCCCCGGATCGAGGTAAAGATAGAGGACCACTATTTCGACAGGACAGATGCCGCGGTCACATATCGTCGGATCGATAGGGAAACCCGCGAGACTTCGTACATCTTCCATGGCAACGATGGAACATCCATGCCTTGGAACGACACCGCACAGCTCGATTTTCTGAATCAGAACACCAGGGAGGCGGTAATCCAGCAGATCCTCCACGTAGCCCGGAATTTCCACATCATTCGATTCGACGCGGCGATGACTTTGGCAAAACGGCACGTCCAGAGACTCTGGTATCCACAGCCGGGAAGCGGAGGCGATATCCCCGGCAGATCTGGAGCCGGCATGTCCGACGAGGAATTTGCCCAGATGATGCCGAACGAATTTTGGCGGGAAGTGGTTGATCGGGTCGCTGCCGAAGTTCCCGACACATTGCTTCTGGCCGAGGCTTTCTGGATGATGGAAGGCTACTTTGTCCGGACCTTGGGCATGCACCGGGTCTACAACAGCGCTTTTATGAACATGCTGAAGAACCAGGACAACAAGGAATATCGGGACACTATAAAGAACACCCTCTCGTTCGACCCCGAAATCCTCAAACGATTCGTCAATTTCATGAACAACCCGGATGAGGAGACCGCCATTTCCCAATTTGGAAATGGGGACAAGTATTTCGGGATATGCACGCTGTTGAGCACCATGCCGGGACTTCCCATGTTCGGTCACGGTCAAATCGAGGGATTCCACGAGAAGTATGGCATGGAATATCGTCGTGCCTATTGGAACGAATATCCCGACGACCATTTGGTCGGTGAACACTACAGGAGGATATTCCCCCTATTGAAGATAAGGCATGCCTTCAGTGGTGTCGAGTATTTCGATCTGTTCGATGTGGTGGATAACAATTCGGTCGCAGAATCCATCTTCGCCTATGTGAACGGAACCGAGGACCGTAGGGCGCTGGTCATGTACAACAACCGGTTCGAGCATGCCCAAGGTCGTATTGAGAATTCCGCGCCAAAACTCGTGCGTCTTCCGGATGGCAGCCGTATAGGCAGGACAAAATCGCTGGGAGAATGCCTGGGCCTTACCTTTGGCGGGCGAAGGTATATGCTCTACGAGAGTTTCCCGGATAGATTGACCTATATCGTCCCGTCAATGTCGATTTTCGATGAAGGGACGTGGGTGTCCCTCGATGGGTATGAAACCAGAATATGGTTGAATATCCGCGAGGTCGAGGATAACGAAGGTATTTACGAGGCTTTGTATCTGCAACTCGGGGGGAAGGGAACCTCCAATTTCGAAAGGGACCTTGCCGGTATCCGATTGGGACCCGTGCATAAGGCGCTCGACAATTTCCGGTCCCAAGCGATGCTGGGAACAGTCAGGGACATCGTTTCTTCCGAGACCATCAGAAGCAAGGATATCCGTAAATTCGTACTGCTTGCCGGTGAAGCCTATGCAAGACTGGCAGCCCTGTATGAAACGTTGCCGAATACCACTCGCTCTGCTATCGCGCCGCTGGTACAGGAAGTCCAGCCGCGGGACATGTTGCAAGAGATACAGAATCTCATCAGTTGCTTCGATCCACAACGGCCAACCACGGTTTTCGCTATCGGCGGAAAGGTCATGCAGGAATTGCCGATCCTGATACAAACCGCATTGTTGCTGAAAGTGTACCTTTCACCAGAATCCTCCCTGCAGGAGGCGGCGGAAATTGTGGATTCGCTGATGCTCGACAGATTCTTTTCCGACCAATTGCCTTTCCTTGCAGTGGAAGAACAACAGCTGGGCGAGATGCTCAGGAAAGCCGCGTATCTGGCGATTGGTACCAAAGAAGTTCTCCATGAGCTTGCATTCGCAAACCCCGTGCCGAGAAACTGCCTTGTCCGGTTGCTCGAGGATGCTGAATTCAAACGCTCGATCGGGTGGAACGAGTACCAACGCACCCAATGGTATCGGAAAGAATCATTCCAAGAGACGGTCTTGCTGATTGCTTTGGGAATCTGTCTACATGGTGGAGAGACAATGGTCCAACCGATGGAGAAGCTGCTTTCAGCATGGTTGCGAGGTGATATGCAATCGGAATACAAAGTCCAATCCCTGTTGGAACATGCGAATTGACTTATGCATGGCGATGGGATACTGTTGCACATATGAAGACGTGGATTACCTATCCGGCGGCAATAATCTTAGGATTATCGGCAAATTTGCTCCTTGGAGGGTGGCAACCCTATGAAGTATTTCTCGGTATAGCTGTCCCTGTTGTCATACAGGTGGGACTCTATATCCTGTTTCCTGTAGTGTTCATCCTCTTTACCGCAGCCACCGCATCCCTACGTCGCTACAAGGACACCATCCTGGTCTTTTCCTCCACGATCCTGTGGGGACTGGTCACAACCTTGTTCCTCAGTTTCCTGGGACTCTTCTTGTCATTGGTCCTTCCGGGTGAACTCTCATTGGGAACTGTCTCCGGAAACGCCCCGGGTGTCGCCTTCTTTGAATTCCAATCGTTCTCCCGAATGTTCGTCTCGGAGAATGCATTCTCCCAATTCACCGTCTCCAGTAGCAGCCTGCTACCTGTCATGATGCTGGCGTTGGTTTTCGGTATTGCGCTCAGACCGGACAAGGAAGCGATCCGTCCCGCCTATGTGGTGGTGAACTCATTTGCCGAAGCCATGATGCGTCTTACCCGGATTGCGACGATAGTAGGGGCTGTGTTGCTTGTCATCCTCAGTGCCGATTGGTTCGCTTCGATCGACCTTTCTGGAATCCTCATGGCAAACCTTTGGTATTTCATCGGCCTCGTGGTCGCGGTGGTCGCTTCCGTGCTAATCCTTCTCCCGTTGCTCTTCGGATTGTTTACCCTGTTCAAAGGTGGCAATCCGTATAGGATTCTGGTCGGGACATTTCCCGCAATGCTTTCCGCGGGATTCTCTGGTAATATCCTGTTCGGCGCAACCCCGCTGATTGCCCTTTCACAACGCAACAATGGCGTTCGAAAACGGGTCCTTGGAATCTCCATACCACTGTTCACCATCCTTGGGAGGGGAGGAAGCGCGTTGATCGCGTCCTTCACCATCATGCATCTCATGCAATCGTCCGGAAGCTCCCAGCTTTCGTTGCAGACCATGATCCTGATCGCACTATTCTCCGCCCTCTTCTCGTTTGGCGCGTCGTTCACACCGGGACTGGAAGTGCTGTTCATAGTAATTCTGGTTTTGCGTGGGTTCATGTCCGGCGCAACCACACAAATCCAAGCAAGCCTCCTGGTTCTTCTCCCTTTCATTCAGTTGGCAGCCTTGATTGTGGATACCGCGGTAATCGCTATCGGCAGCGCTTTCAGTTCGCGTATCGTTTCACCCGACGATAGGGTTCCCATCGAAGAAATGATGTAGATGCCATGAAAGTGAACCATAGGAAAATACCCTTCATAATCATCCATGGATTGTTGGTACTGGGGCTATCGGGGATCACCGTGTTCATCCTGATACGTCAAGCTATTCCGACATATTTCAATACCCGTCCGCTGGCCGACGCAATGTCTCCACTACCCATGGTCCCGACACTGCTTCATATCATCCTGTCGTTCGTGGGTATGGTCCCATCGTTGTACCTCCCGGACACATCGAGAAATGAAATCGAGCGACGGCTGTTACCGCCATTGTTCATCACCTTAACTATCATCGACATCTCTGTCGTGGCTACGTTCATGTTCCTGACTGGCGCCGGATCGATCGGTTTTACGGCAATCGGGAGAATCCACCTGTTCTCGATCCTCTTCTCCTCCACGATCCTATTGCTCATCGGGCTCTTCCATATCGGCATCAACACGGGGAAGCTGCTCCAGTTCACACTCCTGTCCGCATCCGGATGCCTGTTGATCGCCTCACTGGTTCCCCTCTCGGTCGCCATGTATCCCATGGAAACGTCCAAATGGTACGCGGACAGACAGTTCCTCTGGGTTCCGGCCATCATGGGAGTCGTCAGTATCGTCAACTACATATCCCTGTACCTGCGGGAGCAGACACAACACAATCTCTTCAGGAGTGTCAGTTTCACCTGTATAATCGTAGGCAATATCCTGTATCTGACAACGCTCAACGCATTCTTCCTCTGGCTGGGAATTGCCCTCTATGGCATAGGAATACTCTTGGGAATACCCAGAGGCCGTTTCTCACAGTTGGAATGAGCCGAAATCGAGTAGGCGGGGGCCGCTAGGCCCCAACCTCTCACACCACCGTACGTGCCGTTCGGCATACGGCGGTTCAACCA
>Ga0154462_106_pt1 | contig 97191 bp, 85 predicted proteins | sample RifGroC2_FD_105655 | JGI IMG/M metagenome (GOLD analysis project Ga0154462, IMG submission 105655) | Spirochaetes bacterium GWC2_52_13
CCATTCAGGCAGTAGTAGACCTCGGCGGTATCGATGATCGTATGGAAGTGTCCCTTGGTCATATGGAATTCCTTGCCGACGGTGCCCGGATAGACGATACTGCTGCCGAAAGCCAAATCGCCTTCTTTTTCCGGCATATGCAGGTCGTAGAATTCGTAGACCAGGGGATCACCGTTGGCCAGGATGGCATCGGCAGCCTGCTGGTCGGAAAAGATCTTCTTGAGGGCCGATAGCGGACGTTTGAGCGAAACGGCATCGGAGGCGGGAGCCTTGCCGGTCTTCATGTCGAAAGAAAATACTTTGGATACCATATCCTTCATGATCTTGTCTCCTATTCAGCGCGTATTGCGTGCGATTTCACTAATGGTATTGAATTCGGGCCCTTCGGTCGGAATATCGATGTGGAATACCTCTGCTATGACCCTGGTCCACCCATGGATGAAATACACCCATCCGTCCTCCACCACCAGGTTGCGGGCCTGCTCTTGGGCTCGAGCCTGGTCAAGGTACACCAGGTCTCCCCGGTAATTGAACTCCCACACATATCCGTTCATGGGGAATACCGCGGCATCGGTCACAGGAGAACCGGGACCATCCTTACCCAGGCCCGTCGCATTGATAACCAGGGAACCTGGCCGAAGAGAGGATACCCATACATCATTCTCCGCCGCTGTCGGACAAAGGTGGTATTCGATGGCGAAGGGAAATTGCAGCGATCCATGGATATGCCGCATCTCGTTGAGTCGTGCTTCGCTGCGGTTGGTGACGATGATCTTCTTGGGAACATCGCTGCTCTCCTTCGCCTTGTTGACCAGATACAAGGTCAAGGCAAGGGAACTGCCACCGGCGCCCAGGATAAGCATCTCTGCATCCGATTCTTCCCAGTACCCTTTCGGCATGAATGCCTCGAGGGCGAGACCGCTGGTGATGGGGTCTTTCGCATGGGCCCACAGTTGCTTTCCCCGCTTGCTGATCGAACTCGCCTCCCCCAACAGCTGGGCATATTCACCCGATCCCTCGAAGAGGTCCTTGCAGGCCCGATAGCAATCTATCTTATGGGTCGTCACCAATGCGCCGAGGGACAGGGGATCGGACTTGATGAAGGAAACAGCCTCCCGATACCGTTCGCCCGTGTCGTGGGGAACGAAATCCATCCCCTTGATTTGGGCATCGATACCAAAATGCTCCATCCACTTGGGAAACACCTTCATGATGGAAGACTTCCCGGTGGTTACCCCAATGAAATACATGGTCTCTTTTTCTGCAGGCGTATAGGTGCTCATATTCCTCCCTTCCGGATCAGGTGGGCTGCCGGGAATTGCCGCTTTGTACAGTGCCGGCCCGCATTTCCACCCCATAATATGTATCATTATGTATGGTTGTTCGTATATTATTACTCTAATCGCCAGATGTCAATATACAAGTCCATGAAGTTCTTCTTCAGGACGACAGTGAAAAACAGATACGTCTTTACAAGAAACCCCGTACTTGACGTCAATTTGTTGCAATTTGTTTACTCTTGAATATTGAGTAATTTACTATCGATATATTGCGGTATCATTAATTTTAAAGCCATCGTCATGCGGAATGTCACAATTTCGCCGATTCGATTTCGATATATTCCGAGCGATTGTCTTTGACAATTGTCCGAATCGCCCTGTATAATTGCCCCAACATGCCTGGAAGAACTTGTTGCAGTTTGTTTCAGACATGATCACACTACACAAGGAGATTTGATCATGAAGAAGTTTCTGATCCTCGTCTTGATGCTCTCGTTGGTCGCGGGCATGGTTTTTGCCCAAGGTGCTGCCGAAAAGGAAGCCGACAGCGATGTCATCAAGATTGCACTCATCATCGAAAACACTATCGATGACAAAGGCTGGTGCCAGGCTATGCACGACGGAATCACTCTTGCAATGGAGCAGAATCCTGGTCGCATCGAATACAGCTATAGTGAAAAGATGAAGCCTGTCGATGCCGGTTCGGCTGTCTTGCAGTATGCCGGGCAAGGCTATGACATCATCATTGGACACGGAGCGCAGTACAAGAACCTCATCACCGAAATGGCAGCGGAGTATCCCGACATTTCCTTCGCATTCGGAACCAGTTCCGAGATCGTCGGCCCCAACGTCTTCTCCTATATGCCCGAAAGTGAAGAAACCGGTTACCTCAACGGTTTGATCGCCGGTATGCTCACCAAGACCAACACGATCGGACTCATCGGTCCTGTCGATGGTGGTGACGCAGCCCGTTACAACCGCGGTTTCGTACTTGGCGTCAAGGCTGTGAATTCCGCCGCCAACGTCATGGTCGCCCACACCGGAAGCTTCTCCGACTTCGTGAAAGCAACCGAAGTGGCACAATCCCAGATCCGCAGTGGTGCAGACATCCTCACCGGTTCTTCCCAGCAGGCACTCGGCGGTTTGCGCGCTGTCGCCGACTACCGTGACAAGGACATCTGGTGGGTCGGTCAAGATCTCGCCCAGATCGGAATCCCCGAAGGCTACAAGGTCCTTTCGGCTTCCTCCTACAACTATGCGGCAGTGATCAACACGTTGGTCAAGAAAATGGACGCAGGCATTGTCGGTGGAGAGAACATTCCCATGAACTTCAACAACGACGGATTCGTGTTCAAATTCAATGAAGCGACAAAGTCCAAGATCACCCCTGCAATCGAAGCGAAGGTCAACGAAGCTTTGGCTGCATTCAAAGGTCAAGCAGGCCACGCATCGGTCGTGAACTGGAGCAGCGTCAAATACAACTGAGACGCTTCAGGATCATAACGTAACGGACGACATATTCCTGCATGGCGGTGAAACCATCGGCGTGCAGGAATTTTTTAAGTGTTGTATTTTGGTTCGGATTGGAGGCCTTTCATGGAATTAACGACGAAAGCCATCGACAGCTTGCGAATCGAGCACATAACCAAGCGCTTTCCCGGTGTCTTGGCTTGTGACGACATCTCCCTGGATATCGGAAAGGGCGAAGTCCTTGCTCTCGTGGGTGAGAACGGTGCTGGAAAGACCACACTGATGAATGTCTTGATGGGCTTGTATCACCCCGACGAGGGTCGGATACTCATCAATGGCGAGGAGGTCAATTTCCGGTCCCCCAACGACGCGTTCGCCTATGGGATCGGTATGGTGCACCAACAGTACATGCTGGTTCCGAATATGACTGTCCTGGAAAACATTGCCTTGGGATTCAAACAGGCATGGAAACCCTGGAAACTTGATTTGAATATGGTTCGCGACCGCATTGATGCAGTCGCCAGACAATATGGACTCGCTGTCGACCCCGATGCCTTCATTTGGCAACTCTCCGTTGGTGAACAGCAACGGGTCGAACTGGTCAAGACGCTGTGTCTCGGAGCCCGGTTCCTGATCCTCGACGAACCGACCAGCGCATTGACCCCACAGGAGACGGACGACCTGATAGCCCTGCTCAAACGGATGTCGGGGGAACTGTCGATCATCTTCATCAGCCACAAGCTGCAGGAGGTCAAGGACCTTTCCAGCAAGGTCGCCATACTCCGGCACGGTCGTGTGGTGTTCCAAGGAAATACCATAGACCACTCGTCCAGCGATATCGCCGCCCTCATGACGGGCCACGAGGTTGTCCTCCCCCACAACGATGCTCCGGCATGCACCATGGGGCCCATGTTGCAGCTGCGCAACCTCAAGGTCCGCAGCGACCGCGGTTTCCTTGCCTTGGACGACTTGTCGCTGTATATCTGCAAGGGTGAGATTGTCGGTCTGGCGGGTGTCTCGGGTAATGGACAACGCGAGTTGGCTGAAGCGATCAACGGTCTGCGTAAAGTCGAATCGGGCCAAATCCTGTTCGACGGGAAGGATATTGCCAACTGCAGCCCGGTCCAGGTCATACAAGCGGGAATGGGATACATTCCGGAAGAGCGGAATACCGAGGGAATCGTCCCCTCCTTCTCCATGAAGGAGAACTTTATCCTCAAGGATACCGATTCCGAGAAATACAGCTCCCACTCGTTTTTGAAAAACAAGGTCGTGGATGTGGAAGCGGAGCAATTGCGCCAGCAATTCGATATCAGAAGCCCCAACATTGAAGTCGCAGCAGGATCGCTTTCGGGAGGAAACATCCAGAAGGTCATCCTGGCCAGGGAAATTTCCCGGAGTCCGAAATTCCTTATCGCCGTATACCCGACCCGGGGACTCGATATGGGCGCTGCCGAATTCATCCACAAGCAATTACTGCAGAAACGCAACGAAGGCGTCGGAATCCTTTTGATTTCGGAAGAACTCGAGGAGATAACGAACCTCTCCGACCAAGTTGCCGTAATCTTCAAGGGCAAGATCCAAAAGGTCCTGCCCAGCAGCGAAGCGAGTCGTCGCCGGCTCGGTATCCTTATGGCAGGAGTCAAAGATGACGAAGAGATTTAAGACAGGCTACAGGATCGGGGTTATCCTCCTGGCTATCATCATAACCATGTTGTTGGGAGCGGTGATCCTTTGGGCTATCGGAGCCGATGTGTTCAAGACCTATATGGTCATCTTGACCGAACCGTTGAAGAACAAGATCGGCGTAACCGAGGTGTTGCTACGCATGGTACCCCTTACGATAATCGCATTGGGCATTACCGTAGCCTACCGGAGCGGGATCATCAATATCGGGGCCGAGGGCCAGATGGCCATGGGCATCCTTGCGACCACAGCGATCGCATTGGCCTTCCCCAACCTTCCCAGCGGAGTGCTCATACCGTTTGCGATCCTTGCCGGGATGGTGGGAGGGGCGGCCTGGGGGTTCATCCCGGGATTCCTGAAGGCCAAGCTTGAGGTGAGCGAGTTGCTTTCGACTGTCATGCTGAACTATATAGCGGCACAGTTGTACACGTTCTTCCTGCGTGGTCCGATGCTCGACCCGGCGGAACTCACCATGGGAAGCGGTACTCCGCAATCCATGCGACTGACACGCAACCTCGACCTCACCCGATTCATACCGGGAACCCGCATCCACAGCGGACTATTCATTGCCATCGGCTTGGCCGTGCTCATTTTCCTGTTGTTGTGGAAAACGTCATACGGCTATAAGATGCGGGCTGCGGGAGCCTCCGAACGGGCCGCACGCTATGGTGGCATCAACGTACCGAAATACCTGATTATCGCCATGATGATCAGTGGCGGTTTCGCAGGAATCGCCGGATCGATCGAAATCGCCGGCGTCCACAGACGGGCAATCGAAGGGGTCACCTCGGGGTACGGATTCTCGGGAATCGTCGTTGCCCTGTTCGGAGGATTGCATCCGGCGGGAATCCTCCCAGCCGCCTTCTTCTTCGGACTGTTGATCTACGGAGCGGATATGACCCAACGATTGGTGGGAGTACCTGCGAACATGGTACAGGTTCTGCAAGGCATCATCATCCTTGTCATCGTGGCAACGAAGATGGTGTTGGCGAACCCCTATCTCATGCAACGTGTCGAGTCCAAATTTGCTGCGATAGCCGCGAAACGTTCGAACCTGGAGGTGCAGGCATGACATTCATCGTCAATATCCTTTCATTGGGAATCCCCTTCTCCGTCGCACTGCTCATCGCCTCCTTGGGAGAAATGTTCAACCAACGCTCGGGAATATTCAACCTCGGGTGTGAAGGCATGATGGCCATGGGAGCGTTCCTCGGGATGCTCGTTCCATACACTATCGGGCAGGGCGCCGATGTGCCCGGTATCTACAACTACCTGGGCCTGTTGCTGGCGTCGGGTGTCGGGGCTCTCCTCGGACTCTTCTTCGGCCTGGTCGTCGTCACGTTCCGCGCGCCGCAGGGAATAGCGGGAATCGGTATGCAGATGTTCGGTGTGGGAACCGCAGGAACCTTGTTCCGCCACTTTATCGGTGGTACGCAGAGTGTTCCGGGCATCAATACCGCACCGATTCCTGGTCTCTCGAAGATTCCCATCCTCGGGACATTGTTCTTCAACCACAACCCGATGGTGTATGTCGCGTTCCTTTTCGTTCCCATAGCTTGGTATATCCTGTTCAAGACCCCCTGGGGTCTCAGGGTCAGGGCAGTCGGAACACACCCCCGGGCCGCCGATTCGATCGGTATCCAGGTAAACAAAGTGCGCTTCCAGGCTTTGGCTGTCGGTGGAGCGCTGGCTGGTTTGGCCGGTGCCTACCTGAGCCTTTGCCAGGTCAAGATGTTCAGCGATGAAATCATTGCCGGACGGGGATTCATCGCCGTGGCTTTGGTCTATTTCGGCCACTGGCACCCGGTGAAGATCATGGCGGGAGCACTGCTCTTTGCCCTTGCGCAAGCGTTGCAGCTTGCGATACAAGGTTTGGGTATAGACTTCCCGTATGAATTTTTGGTCATGCTTCCCTACGCGCTGGTCATTGTCGTCCTGGCATTCTCAAGGAAGTCCCAGAAGACGGGACCCTCGGCTTTGGGAAAACCGTTCAACCGGGAAATCAGGACGTGACCGTCCCCGTTTCCCTGTACGCAAGCCGTCCGATCTCATATCGGGCGGTTTTTTTTAGTGCCTTGCGATGGAGAATCCGTCGAAGACCAATCCCAGTGCTTCCGCGACATGCGCCGCCTCCGATTCGATCTCCTCGGTAGCGATCCTTCCGAGCGCTTCCCCGATATCCTCGACAACCAACGAGAAGGTGCCTCCTCTACGCCTATAGGACCACCCTGCCACTACTGTTCCATCGTACAATACCATCCCGGGGCTCCCTGCCGAACGGAAGAAATACTTGTACTGGGCTTTTCCATGTACAAGCAGGTGCCTCCGGGGAATAGCGAGCAACGGATCGTACGGACCTAGCAGCCGTACGCCATCGCATGGCGGCAATGTGGACATATCGTGCGAATCCCGCTGCAGCATCCACCCCTCATGCCCCTCACTGCGGACCGCAACCAATGTATCCAGTGGTTGGGAATCCCACAACCGCTTCGCGTGCATGGGGGATATTCCCGCCCATACGGCAAACTCATCCACATCCGTCGGCCCATAGGCATGGATGTACCGACTGGCAAGGGCACCTGGAGATCCAACGGTTGCCTTATCGACGAATGGAGCCAATGTATAGCGGAATCCAGTATCGGTTGGAAATTGCCCCAGCTTTATCGGGACCGCAAGGCAAACAAGCGGGAGCAGGAACCGCATGAGCGACTCACCCAATGTCTGACCATCGAATATAGGGGAAGGCCAGGACCACACTTCCCTTTTGGATGGCGGAAGCCGTTCGAGCGCTCGATCGGCCAAGGTCTTCCCCAGCTCCTGTTTGGTCAGTGATTTGCCCTCGAGCGTGTCCAAGGAGAGGTCCGTGGCCAGATGCAGCAAGGTGCCGATATCCATTGCCAGTGGCAGAAGAAGTGATCCGGCACCCCTAAGCGAGTACCTGGATTCCTCTTCTCCGACAGGCGCCAACGAAGCATTGCATACACTCCAGCTGTCGACAGCGATGGCAAGGATCGATCCACGGATGCCGATGGTGCGCATCAAGCTGTGCGTATCGCACAAAGCCAGCACCTGTTGGGGATCGATGCAGGCCATTCGGGCAGCCAAGGAGACTTCCAATGCGCCCGCGACCGGAGTCCGCATTCCGATGGTAGTGACCAGGGAACGGATGGTAGCGGACGGGTCATTGCGACAAAGATTATGGACAGAAAGGTATCTGCGATATATATCCTTTTGTTCCAATACAAGTTGCATGATCTTGCTCCCTTTGGCTCCATCTTCACGCCTCGAGACTGTAAATGCAACCCCTTACAATTTCATGCACGCTTATGCAACACTTTTTCACAATTACCATTGACAAATGCCACCGGTCATATAGAATCGTAAGGGATGATAGTATCACAGTCAGTTGCATCGAAACTGCGCGAGCAGATAACCGAAGGCAAGACTCTGTAACACGCAGGGATGCAGGTACTAAGCGGCTAATCATTAACACATGACTATCACAGGATCGAACGGAATGCGTGTATGCATTCCGGCGGAGGAAGGTGTTTTCCTCTTCATTGTGATATGGACGACTATGCTGATGAGGGGGCCCTTCGTGTATACATTCGTGGTGAATGGTAAACGCATCCAGACTGGAATCGATAAGAAACTTCTGCAGTTCCTTCGGGAAGATCTTGGACTGAAAGGAACGAAAGACGGCTGTAGTGAAGGCGCGTGCGGGACCTGTACTGTCATCATCGACGGAAAAGCGATCAAATCGTGCCTCCCCTCCACTGCCAAGATGGAAGGCAAGTCTGTCGTTACCATCGAAGGCTTGAGCGAACGGGAACAAGCCGTATATGGCTACTGTTTCGCCGAGGCGGGTGCTGTGCAATGCGGGTATTGTACTCCGGGCATGATCATGTCGGCCAAAGCTCTGCTGGACACCAACAACAACCCCAGCCGGGATGATGTGAAGAAAGCCATCCGTGGAAATATCTGCCGCTGTACCGGATATGCGAAAATCGAGGCGGCCATTCTCATGGCAGCCGGGTTCTTCCGTGAAAACCTGTCGATTCCCGCTGTGAACAACGATGCCCACCTCACCCAGAGATTCCAACGGGTAGATGCCGTTGCCAAAGCCATGGGCACGGGTATATATGTCGACGATATCGACCTTGAGGGTATGGTGCATGCAAAGGCACTGCGCAGCGCGTATCCCCGGGCTATCGTGGAGAAGATCGATATCTCCGAAGCGCTCGGACACCCCGATGTGGTCAGGATTCTCCTAGCCTCAGATGTTCCCCACAACAAGATCGGACATATAGTCAACGATTGGGACGTGTTGATCGCCGAGGGAGGAACCACAAGATATATAGGTGATGCCTTGGCGCTGGTGGCGACCAGACACCTGGAAACCCTCGACGAGGTACTCTCCCTCATCAAGGTCGAATACACGGTATTGGAGCCGGTGACCTCGACAGCCCAAGCACTTGCCGAGGGCGCTCCGCCCATCCACTCGGGCGGGAACGTGCTGACCACCGAACGGCTCAAACGGGGTGACGCCGATACTGCTATCGCCAATTCCGCCCACGTCGTCACCATGAAATACAGCACCCCGTTCACCGAACATGCCTTCATGGAGCCCGAATGCGCCGTCGCACTACCCGAAGATGACGGGTTGCTCGTCTACACCGCAAGCCAATCCGTATTCGACGAACAACGGGAAATCGCCCATATGTTGGCATTGCCCAAGGAAAAGATCCACTGCCAAGCCAAGCTGGTGGGAGGGGGTTTCGGTGGAAAGGAGGACATGAGTGTGCAACACCATGCCGCCCTCATGGCCTGGTATACGAAATGCCCGGTCAAGGTACGGTTCTCCCGGCAGGAAAGCATCGACATCCACCCCAAGCGACATGCCATGGAGATGGAATTCACCACCGCCTGCGATGCGACGGGAACGTTGACCGCCATGAAAGCGACCCTGATCGCCGATACCGGAGCGTATGCCTCGCTTGGTGGTCCCGTGTTGCAGCGTGCCTGTACCCATGCCGCCGGTCCGTACAACTATCAGGATATCGACATTGTGGGAAAGGCGGTGTATACGAACAATGTTCCCGGGGGTGCCTTCCGGGGGTTCGGAGTCACACAAAGCTGCTTCGCCATCGAGAACAACCTCAACCTGTTGGCCGAGAAGGCCGGGATATCGCCATGGGAAATCCGGTACCGCAATGCGATCCGTCCCGGTCAAGTGCTGCCCAACGGTCAAATCGCCGATCCGAACACCGCCTTGGACAAATGCCTGCTGGCGGTGAAAGATGCTTTCGAAGCGAACGGACGGACCGGAATAGCCTGTGCGTTCAAGAATAGTGGGTTCGGAGTCGGCGTGCCCGACACCGGCCGATGCGCGCTATCCGTGGAGAAGGGAATTGTCCATATCAGGACCTCCGCGGCATGTATGGGCCAAGGCCTGGCTACGGTCGCAACCCAGATAGTCTGCGAAACGGTTGGACTGGATCCACAGCAGACGTTCTGCGAACCAGCCGACACGAGGCGGACACCCGATGCCGGAACGAGCACCGCATCCAGGCAAACGGTCATAACCGGAGAGGCTATCCGCCGTGTTGCGATTCAGCTGAAATCGGCTCTAAAGACATTGGGTTCGTTGGAGAAGCTAGAGGGAACCGAATACTACGACGAATTCACCGCTCTCACCGACCCCATGGGCTCGGAGAAGCCGAATCCGAAGAGCCATATCGCCTACAGCTATTCGACACAAGTGGTCCAACTCGACGAGAAGGGAAAAGTATCCAAGGTGATTGCTGCCGTGGATGTCGGCACCGTGGTCAATCCGACAGCTGTCGAGGGACAGGTTGAAGGTGGCGTCGTCATGGGCTTGGGATATGCCCTCACAGAGGATTACCCGATCGAAGGCGGCTTTCCGAAGGCAAAATATGGAACGCTTGGATTGTTCCGCTCTACCGATGCACCGGAAATCGAGACCATCACAGTGGCGACCGAACACGTGGCATCCGAGGCATATGGCGCGAAGGGGATCGGAGAGTTGAGCACCATAGCCACAGCACCGGCTGTGCAGAATGCCTACTGGCGGTTTGACGGCGAGTTCAGGACAAGACTTCCTCTGGAGCACACCGCATATCGGAAGTAAGGGGGAACATCGGTCACCCCACGTTTCTATCGCTGCAATTCCTTGGTCGCTCCCTCAAGGGCGACCATGAGTAGTGCGACCAAGTCGTCCTCCACCCGTTTGTCCCTGTGCCGGACAACACTCCTGAACTCGGCTTGCCCTGCAGGTACCTTTTTTGCCATATCAACCAATACACGCTTGTCCAGGATCCGGTAGGCGGGTTGGTTCAATTTTCGGGCAAGCATATCCCGGGCATCGAAGAACCATTTGAGATACACCTTCTGTTCGTTGGAAAGGTAACGGAATCCATTGAGCTTCTCATAGCCGGGTCGGTCGGGGCCTTTCTGCACGGCTGCGCTTGCCTGGAGTTCCACATCCTTTGTTTGCAAGCCGGCTGCCAAGATTTCTTTGGCAAGCACTTCGCGGATCGCAAAGAGATGCTCGACATCGGACAAGGCATACTCGATCAGATTTGGCTTGATCGGCCGGGTTAACCAATTTGCGGTCTGGTTTCCCTTCTTTCCGGTCGCGGCGGGAATCTGCAGGCAACGTTCGACCAAACCGGTCAGATTGCCTTCATACCCGACAAGCTTGGCCGAAAGACGCACATCGTGGACATTCTTGAGTATGATTCCGTATTGCTTGCGGACCAGCGACGCGTCGCTTGCACAATCGAACATGACTTTTTCAATCGCAGGGTCTTCCAAGAATCGGCGTAAAGCCTGTTCGGAGATATTGAGGGGGTCTATGAGAAAGTATGCGGCTCCATCGAATACTTGGACAAGACAGAGATGTTCTCCATAGATATGGAGATTGAATTCTCCCTCGAAATCCATTGCGATCGAGATGATATCATGCGAATGCCAGAATTCCAATTGGGAATCCAATTTGCTGTCGGAATCGATATAGGTGTAGTCAAACATACGCCATGGTAGCATGTATGCATGAAAAAGAGCAGACCCCACAACAGGAACTGCCCTTCTCCATCCCGTGACGCACCACTAGGGGATCGTCTTTGGGATTACCAGATTCAAGACAATTCCGACCAATGTGGCAAGTGCGACACCACCCATCTGGAACTGCATCCCTTGGCCAAGGGGGAACGCCAGCATGCCGCCACCGATTCCAATGACCAGAATGACCGATGAGATGGTGAGATTCCGCTTGTCCTGGTAATTCACCCCGCTTTCGACAAGGTTCCTCAGCCCACTCGATGCTATGATACCGAATAGCAACATGGAGATTCCTCCGATCACGGGTGTGGGAATCGTTTGGATGAGCGCACCGAATTTCGGCAGGAAAGAGAGCGTGGTGGCGACCAACGCAGCTCCACCGATAACCCAAACGCTGTAGACACGGGTAATGGCCATGACTCCGATATTCTCGCCGTAGGTGGTGTTGGGAGGTCCTCCCCAGAAGGCGGCCCATGCGGTGGCGATTCCGTCCCCTGCCAAGGTCCTGTGCAACCCGGGATCCGTAGTGAAATCCTTCCCGACGACATTTCCCAATGTGATGGTGTCGCCTAGGTGTTCGGCCATGGTTGCCAACGAGACGATCACAAACGTCAGGATCGCCACCAGATTGAATTTGGGCAATTGGAATACCGGCAGTCCGAACCAGAGCGCTGAACCTACTCCCGAGAAGTCGATCAAGGCATATGCAGGAAAAAACGCTCCCATGATCAGGGTGAACAGGTACCCGCTGATCAAACCGATCAGAATGGGAATGGTGCTGAAGAATCCCGATAGGAAAATGTTGGCTATGACTGTGCAACCCAACGTCACCACGGCAATCGAGAGGTACACCAGGCTGTAGTTGCCGCTACCATCGTTCATGGCCATCCCCATTGCAGTCGGGGCGAGATTCAATCCGATTACGATGATGACCGACCCGATCACCACGGATGGAAGAGCTTTCTTGATCCAAGAGAGGCCTACCGCACGGATAATTGCCGAGACGATGCAATAGAATATTCCGGCTGCCACCGCTCCACCCATCGCGTACGGAATACCGTAGACCGAGGAGATGCCGATGAGAGCGGGAATAAACGCAAAGGAGGAACCCAAGAAAGCCGGGACCTTGGCTCCAGTGATCAGGATGTACAACAGGGTACCGGTTCCTGCGGTGAATAGAGCGGAGGTGATGCTCAATCCTGTGAGGATGGGAACAAGTACGGTAGCTCCAAACATGGCGAATACATGTTGGATACTCAAGGGAATCCATTTTGATATGGGAGGCTTGTCGGCAGGCATATAGATGCTGTCTTTGGTGTGCATGAATGCGGTTCTCCTTTCCTGATTTTTAGGGGCAAGTGTACCGGGACACGGATACTCTGCCAAGAGGTATTGGAAATTTTTCCACCCGATCGGCACACAATAGTATCGTCTTGGATACTTGGAACAGCTGGGGCGGGTATGATATGCTCGAATCCTTACCATACAGGAGGATTTTATGCCCAGTTCATTAGCAGACAAGACCGTTGCGACGATGCTCGAGCTACTCGCGATCGATTCCCCATCGGGCCATGAGGAAAAGGTCCGCATCCTTTGCGTTGACCGGCTATTGGCGTTGGGATTAACTGTCGACGTCGATGGCAAGGGAAACATTCTTGGTCGCCTCGAAGCTTCGAAGGGAATGGAACAGGCATCTCCTGTCTTGCTCAATTGCCATATGGATACGGTCCCAAGTGCCGTCCAGGTCAGACCATCCATTGTCGATGGCATTCTCAAAAGTGATGGAACCACCGCACTTGGAGCCGACGACAAGGCCGGTATCGCCGCAATATTCACTGCACTTGAAGCTATCAATGACCAACAGTTGTCACATGGACCGTTACTCGTCTTGCTTACTGTCTCGGAGGAAATCGGCCTCGAGGGAGCGAAAGCCTTCGATATGCAGTCCCTAGGGCGGATAGGACGTGGATACACCCTTGATGCCAGTGGAAAAGTAGGAACCGCAATCATAAGCGCACCAAGCAAGAGCGACGCCACGATTATTTTCCATGGGAGGGCATCGCATGCCGGATTCGCCCCGGAAGCTGGTATCAGTGCCATCTCCTTGGCCGCAAAGGCTATCGATGGCATGAAGTTACTTCGGATAGATACGGAGACCACGGCAAATATCGGCACTATCCATGGTGGAGAAGTCACAAATATCGTCTGCGACCGCTGTGAGGTGACCTTGGAGGTACGCTCAAGTACAAGCGAGCGGGTGAACCGGCATCTGGCACACCTGGAGTTCTGTTGCATCAAGGCTGTAGGAGCCCTCGGGGGATCGTACGAATTTATGCCAGTCGAATTGTATCCGGGTTACAGTATCGGTAAAGACGCTCCCGAATTGAACTATTTCGAAAAGGTGTGCAAACGACTCGGCCTTCCCTTCGCAGCTGTTCCGACCGGAGGCGGTAGCGATGCGAACATCATGCGCAACCAAGGGATACCTGTCATCACACTTGGAATCGGTTATAGCGGAGCCCATACGCTGACCGAGTCGATCGTGGTACAGGAGCTGGAGAATCTGACCAGATTGGTGGTCGCACTGTGCGAACCTGGCGAGATGGCCTCCGAGGCACGGACATGATCAGAACAGTCTCGGTCATAGGTATCGGTGCTGTTGGGGCAATCTATGCATGGAGACTCTCGGAATTCCTTGGATACGACCATGTACGGGTGATTGTCAATCAGGAACGGCAGACACGGTATATGGCCGAGGGAATGGTACTGAACGGTTCACGGGTAGATTTCAACTTCGTCACTCCCCAAATGCAAGTCGAACCTGCCGACCTGATTCTCCTGGCTACAAAGAACCATCACCTCGAACAGGCTATCGAAGATATACAAGGGCATGTCGGTCCAGAAACCATGATACTCTCCCTTCTCAACGGCATCGATAGCGAAGCAATGTTGGAAGCACGGTTCGGACCTGAACATGTGCTGTACGGTTTCACTACCGTACTGGATTCGACACGTGTCGGAACGCGGATCGATTTCTCTACCGAAGGTATCATCTACTTTGGAGAGAAGCGGAATACCAGGACTGTCCGGATCGAAACTCTTGCCGAATTGTTCACTTGTGCCAAGATCAACCATGTGGTTCCCGAGAATATCGAGCGTGAATTGTGGGCGAAGTTCATGGTGAATGTGAGTATCAACACCATTAGCGCCATTACACGCGGCACATACGGCGATTGTGCACATATACCCGCGATAAGGGACCTGATTGTCGACACACAACGGGAAGTGGTCGCGCTTGCGCAGAAGGCGGGTATCGAGGGTCTTGGTGATGCTTATATCGAAAAATACCAGAAGGTTTTCGCAAGTCTCGAATACGATGGAAAGACCTCCATGCTCCAGGATGTTGAAGCCGGAAGACCAACGGAGAACAAATGGTTTTGTGTCAGGGCATCCAAGCTGGGCAAGGAGTTGGGTGTTCCCACACCTCTGATCGATGTCCTGGGAAGGATCGCAGATGGAGCCGAAGCAGTCCAAAGGAGACACATCGGCAACCGTTGAATCCACAGTAAAAAAGAAGGCCGTCCCAAGTTTGCACCGAGGACGGTCCCATATATGAAACTGCTCGGGAGCTTGCCCGGCAGGGAAGTAGCGGATGACTACCTATAGGCTGTCATCCGCACTGCTTCCTGGTTAACAACAGCTGCTGCTCTTGCAATCGCTGAGGTTCTTCTCCATGACATCGAGCATTCCGGCAAGTTCTGCGGGCAACTTGTCCCCGAATTTGGGGTAATGGTTTGCACGGATGTCCGCGACTTCCTTGAGCCAACCTTCACAATCGACAGAGAGCAGGTTCGCCATATCCTCTTCGGTCACACCTTCCGGACGATCGATTGCATCTGCAGTCGGCATGATACCGATCGGGGTATCCTGTGTCTTTGCGGTACCGACACAAGCCTCGAAGATCCACTTGAGGACACGGCTGTTCTCGCCGAATCCAGGCCAGAGCCACTTGCCGTCTTCTGTCTTGCGGAACCAGTTGACGTAGAAGATCTTGGGAAGCATGGATTGGTCGTGGGTCTTGCCGATATTGATCCAGTGCTGGAAGTACTCACCCATGTGGTATCCGCAGAACGGGAGCATCGCGAACGGGTCACGGCGAATGGTGCCTGCCTTGAGGTCAAGCGCAGCCGCGGTGATTTCCGAACCGACGATGGAACCAAGGAATACACCATGGTTCCAGTCACGTGCCTGGTGTACCAAGGGAACCGTGTGAGGACGGCGACCACCAAAGAGGATCGCGTCGATGGGGACACCCTTCGGATCTTCCCATTCGGCCGCAATACTCGGACATTGGCTGGCTGGGGCTGTGAATCGTGCATTCGGATGGGAGGCAGGAGCCTGGGCCTTGTTGCCCTTGTCCTGGGTCCACTCGTTGCCCTTCCAGTCGACAAGCTTGCCGGGTGCATCGTAACCGATACCTTCCCACCAGATGTCGTTGTCTTCGGTGATGGCACAGTTGGTGAAGATCGAATTCTTCTCCAAGGAGTACATGGCATTGGGGTTGGAATCCAAGGATGTTCCGGGGGCGACACCAAAGAAGCCCGCTTCCGGGTTGATGGCGTACAGCCGTCCGTCCTTACCGAATTTCATCCAAGCGATATCGTCACCAATGGTCTCGACCTTCCAGTCTGCGATTGTGGGAACAAGCATGGCCAGGTTGGTCTTGCCACAGGCACTCGGGAATGCGGCTGCGACATATTTCGCCACACCTTCGGGGCTGGTGATCTTCAGGATAAGCATGTGTTCTGCAAGCCAGCCTTCATCACGGGCGATCACTGAAGCGATACGCAAAGCGAGGCACTTCTTTCCAAGCAGGGCGTTTCCACCGTAACCGGAACCGTAGGACCAGATTTCGCGGGTCTCGGGGAAATGGGAAATATACTTCTGCTCGATTGGAGCGCAAGGCCACTGGCCATTGTCGGACTCTCCGTCGGCAAGCGGCTTTCCGACGCTATGGAGACAGGGAACATAGGTACCGTCGGCACCAAGCACATCGAGTACCCGTGATCCGACGCGGGTCATGATCATCATGTTGGTGACAACATAGGCACTGTCGGTAATCTCGACACCGATTTTCGCGATATCGCTTCCGACTGGACCCATGGAGAAAGGAATCACGTACAGGGTACGGCCTTTCATACAACCGTCGTAGAGACCGGTCATGGTTTTCTTCAATTCGTTCGGATCGATCCAGTTATTGGTCGGGCCTGCAGCCTCTTTGTTCGCTGCTGCAATGTAGGTTCTGTTCTCAACACGGGCTACGTCTGAGGGGTCGGAGAAGAATGCGATGCAACCCGGCTTTTTCGCTGGGTTCAGCGGCTTGGCGAGTCCGCTTGCAACCATCTCGTCGACCAACTGCTGATATTGTGCTGCACTTCCATCGGCGATCACAATAGCTTCAGGCTTGGTGAGGGCGGCGACTTCGTCGATCCACTTCTTCAATCCTGCATGTTTAAGATCCTGTAATTTCATTCATTACTCCTTGTAAACTTTACACGGCGAATTACCTGTGTTCTACATATATTAGTGGCCAGCCTATAGGGTTTTACAGTTTTTTTCAATCCCTTGACACATAAGGGTATGATATATATGTACTGTCCGCCTTTCCCGACACGCCTCCGAATGGTTGTTTGACCGCCCATCAGCTTCATGCTACACTTCCTTGCACCCCCGGGAGCTAGAAAAGGGAGAATATTCCGACTGTCAGAGGAGACGCCCATATGCGCAATCCAACGGTACACTCCACAGAAGCGATCGGCACGAAGGAAAAGCTCGCATACGGCTTCGGTTGTTTCGGACAGAATTTCAGCTATTACTTCCTTTCCAACTATATACTCTTCTTCTATACAGACATCTTCGGCATACTCCCCGCGGTAGCAGGCACCTTGTTGCTTATCACCAAGATTTGGGACGGCATAAACGATCCGCTCATGGGAATCCTGGTCGATAGGACCCGATCGCGATGGGGAAAGTTCCGTCCCTGGTTGATTTTCACTCCCATACTGTTCGCACCGATTTCCGTCATGTGTTTCAGCGCACCGGACCTTACCCCATTCGGCAAGATCATATGGGCGTATGCCACCTTCATTCTTTTCGACCTGACCTATACAGCCAGCGATGTTCCCTTCTGGGCCATGTCGAGTGCCATAACCGCCAACACCACCGAAAGGAACAGTGTCATCGTGTATCCCCGGTTTATCGCAACCATCGCCGTCGCCCTGGCAACCATCGGCACCCTTCCGTTGATCCATTTCTTCCAGAATCTAGCGGGAGGGCTCGAGGCCCGTGCCGACAGGGGCTTCCAACTCACCGCATTGCTATACGCAATCCTTACCGTGGGATGTTTTGCCATCACTTTCTTCTTTGTACGTGAGCGCGTTGTGGTTCCAAGGAACCAAAAGCAAGCTTCCTTGAACAGCATTGTCCAGACCATTACCCGAAACAAACCGTTGTTTCTTTTGATCATAAGTGGACTGTTTGTCAATGCAGCATCCGGAGCAAAACTCTCTTCCTTGATCTATTATGCGAAATACAATCTTGGCAACGAAATGTTGAATCCTGTTGTTGCGGCGATCAACATACCCTTCATCCTGATCGGTATCGCCGTCACGCCAAAACTGGCAAAAAGATTCGGCAAGCGCAATACGTATATCGGCCTGAATGCCATTTTCGCCCTCGGTTCCTTGGGATTTTTCCTGAACGGCTGGGACAATTTCACCACGCTGCTCATATGGAGCTGCATCAGTTCCCTAGGTATGGCAGCCCCCTTGGTCCTGCAAACTTCCATGATTGCCGATACCATCGAGTATGCCGAGCTGAAAACAGGCCAACGTTCCGAGGGACTGATCTTTTCCAGCCAAACCTTCATGGTAAAATTCTCCAATGCACTGACCTCCTGGGTAATGGGAGTCATCCTTACCGCAACCGGATTCGTGGCAAATATGGGCCAGTCCGCCGCCGCCCTGCAGGGGATCCATATCATCATCTCGCTGTTTCCCTTCATCGCTTGTGCTATTGCCATAGTCCCCATGTTCTTTTATCCTCTGACGGAGAAGAAACATGCCGAAATATTGAGCATGTTGGAATCGAACCAGAGGCCCAAATGATTGAACTGACCCTACCTGCCGGATCCTTGCAAGCGGCCCTCCATGCATTTGCGGGGGGCGCCGATGCGGTATACCTCGGCTTGCGACAATTCTCGGCACGCAAACATGCGACGAACTTTACCTTCGACGAACTTGCCCGATTGAAACAGGAGGCGGTCCGACAGGACAAACGGATATACGTCACGTTGAATACGCTGGTCGACGACCGGGAGTTGGGCGGAACCATTGCCATCCTCAGACGATTGGAACTGCTGCAAGTCGACGGAGTCATTGTACAGGACCTGGGTTTGGCTTCCTTGATCCATGCCGACTTTCCCTCGCTACCATTGCACTGCAGCACCCAGCTGGCAGTCCATACGATCGAGGGTGTACGGGAGCTGCAACGCATGGGATTCAGCCGTATCGTCCTTTCCCGTGAACTGACGCTCAAGGAACTGACCACCATACGTCAAGCCTGTCCCGATGTAAGCCTCAAGGTATTCATCCATGGAGCGATGTGTTACGGTTTCTCAGGTCTTTGCATGGCATCCCACACCATAACGGGAAGGAGTGCCAACCGGGGCGAGTGCGCCCAGATATGCCGGACCTGGTTCTCACAAACCGAGTCGGATTCCACCGAACGGCACGGGTTCTTCTTCTCCATGTCCGATCTGGCCATGGGAAGTGATATCCTGCGGCTGCGTGATATCGGCATGGATTCGTTGAAAGTCGAGGGACGGATGAAAAGCCCAGCGTACGTTCGGTTCGCCGCACGCTATTACCGCATGATCCTCGATGGTGAGACTGACGAACGTGCCCTTTCGATCGCCAAGGATGAGCTCGATTCACAATTCGCACGGGACGCGGGCGGTGGATGGACATTCTCCTACGGGAAGGAACATCCGCAGGAAAACAGACATACTCCGCCACTGACCACTGTACAGTATCCCGGGCACAAGGGAACGGCAGTCGGCAATATCAGGCACCTCGGAGTGGGACCTGTCCAATCGGTCATCGTAGTCACCTTGGTGCAGGATATTGCTGTACGCGATGGCCTCATGGTGCTCGAGGACGAAGCTTCAGGTATGCAGAATCCAGTCCGGTTCGGTCTCTCCAAGATAATCCAAAAGGATGGTCGCGAGACGTTTGTGGGCAAGTCGGGGACAGACGTGGAGATACCCATCCCACCAGGTGTGGAACCAACAATCGGGAGCAGCCTGTACCGGGTATCGCGTCATGACTTGCATGTTCCCGAGATCAACGAATCCAGCTTGCAGCCCTTCCGGTATGCATATGTTCTCGAAATCACCATCGGCACCGACACCTTGCGTGTCCAAGCCCGTGGATTGCCGACATGGATCCCGACTGGAATCGGACAAAGCTATGCATTGGACATACAACAGGCAAAGTCGCCCCAGCAACCGCAACAAAATTTGGAGAAGGTGTTCTCTACTCCAGGAGAGGGGTTGGTCACCACCGCTTCAGTCGAGATAATCAACGAGTCGGGACTAGTGGATACACAGGTCTTCATGTCATTGTCACAATTGAAGGAAATCCGTCGAAATTGGTATGATTACCTGAACACGGAAATCAACCGGTATATCGATGCCAGGGTTCCCATGGAAATATCCACACCCATTTCGTTACCGGTACTTCCGGCTCGGAAACGTATTTCTCCACTTTCCGATTCCCCGATTCCATGGGCAGATCCAGAAAAAATTCTCAGGCAGTTGCGGTCGGGTATGCAGGTGGAAACACTGCTGGCTACAATCGGTGGCCAGATATACCTGCCGCTTCCCCCAGTGATGTTCGGAGAACAAACTCTGTTCGATGCATTGGATGCGCTTATCGAACATGTTGGTCAAAGCATAGTGGTAGGGTTGAACAATATCGGCCAGTTGTCCTGGGCCCGCAGGCACCCCGAGATACCTTGTTTCGCCGACATCTACCTCTATATGACAAACCGCAGGGCGGCACAGATGCTCGTGGATTCGATTCCGAATATAGGAGGCATGTACGGTTGGATAGAACGCGAATACCTCGATGCCTCAGGATGGCCTTGCTACCCTTCACAAGTGGGAAAGGATTTTTCCATTCCATTGTTCATCAGCAGGAACTGCTACCGGTACGACACATTGAAACTGCCGTGCGAGGGATGTCCCCGCAACGGCAGTTGGAAAATCGAGCAGAATGGGAGACCCTACAGGGTCGATGTCCGTAATTGTGTGACAATCGTATCAGAACAACCAGAAGAGCAGTGAAGTTCCCATCTTGGCATTGTCCCAATCGGGCATCAACTCCAGGACATCGTTGTCCGCCATGGTATAGCCGTCGGAAGGTACCTGCAAGGTAAGACCAAAGGAAAGCCTTCCAAGCTTCATATCACCGTGCGCACGATAGTGGATGAGTCCATTGTCGAACACTCCACCGATATCGGAAGCAGGATACGCCGACCCGGAACCATCCATGTATGCCCAATCGACTTCTCCGTCGGCCATAGTTACCGCAAAGGCAGGTCCGACACCCACACCAAGATGCAGCAGGTCGAACAAGCTGAGGGAGGTCCCGACTGTGAACAGTCCGGTGATCATATCATTCGAGGCGTCATAGACCCCACTTACCGATCCTTCGGCAAACAGGACACCAAGACGCATCTCACCACCAAACTGCCAGTCCTCGGCGGTTCCCAATTCGGGATCATCGTTGTTGTACGGAAGGGTATTCAATGCATGGGCACCGAAGCCGAAAGATATCAGTCCAGCTGATACGGCAGACACTGCGAAGCAGAGTACCATAATGGTGATAAGCAATCTTTTCATCGATTCATACTCCTTTGGCAAGCAAGACTGTTCTACAGCAACCCGTACTTCTGGACGAAAGCTTCCGCGTTCTGGATGGAACCGCCAGCCGAGCCTTTCACCAAGTTGTTCACCAACAGCATGAAACCGATGCGGTTGTCCCGCTTCTTGATCCGGCCGGTATAGACTTCCATTCCTTTCGGAGTTCCCCAGAAGGCATACTTCGGTTGTGGGAACGTGTTGGAACCATCATACAATACGGGTAGCTTCGGTGTCGAGGGGAGATCGGGCACTTCGCGGAATTCATCCCAAGTCTTCAGTACATCTTCGATAGAAACCTCCTGCTCGAAGGTCAGCCACACAGCCTCCAAGTGACCGAACATGACCGGCACACGGACACAATACGCATCTACAACCGGATCGAACGAAAGGATCTTCTTGATCTCCTTTTCAATCTTCTCCTCTTCTCCCCCGATATAGGGGATACAGTTGTCGGTGATATCGAATGAGGATAGCCCGGGATACCCGGCTCCACTTACAGATTGGTAGGAGCATATCGAGATTTCCTTGATGCCGAACTTCCGCAGTGGTGCCACAGCCATGGCAAGACCAGTTGTCACACAGTTGGCGTTGGTGACCACAAACCCTTTCTCGGGATACCCTTGGTCTTCGATCAAGGACAAAGTCTCGAGGTTGGTCTCAGGAATAAGGATGGGCACATTCTTGTGATACCGCATCGCCGAAGCGTTGGAGAAGATATAGAAGCCCATGTCGCGCAACAGCGGTTCTGCCTCGGCGGCAACACTCGCGGGAAGCGCAGAGAAAACAATCTTCACACCCCGCTCCTTCATGGTCTCACCACTGAATTCGCTGATAGTCCGATCGCGTATGGCGTGGGGCATTTCGAATGGAAGAAGCCAATGCACCGTAGATCCATACCTTTGGTTGACTCTGGCGGCCGAGGCTGTTATATAATCCACTTCAAACCACGGGTGGTCTGCTAGCATCCACATGAAAACCTGTCCCACTGCACCAGTTGCTCCAATGACGGCAACTTTGATCTTTTCCATAAGTAGTTCTCCCAAAGGCATCCGCAAGATACCTGATTTGAAATTTTGTTGGACTGTACCGTATTTTAAGGAAGTTGGGCAATAGGTTTGAAAACATTTATGTTATTTATTTTACATTATGTTATTTTGATAACTAATTGTTAGTATTATTAAAGGTTTCCAATGAAAACAATCTGATTCATCGAATCAATCTTGACTAAATCACGCTCCATCAGTATGCTAGCTATGCGTTTGGGGGTGTAGCTCAGTTGGCTAGAGCGTTTGAATGGCATTCAAAAGGTCAGGGGTTCAATTCCCCTTACCTCCACTAGATAAGTCGTTGCGAAAGTAGCGACTTATTTTCATTTTTCGGCTCTCTTCAGAAACCTGTGGGATTGAAACGAAGCGAGCGGAGCGGGACCATGCTCACACTACTCCCAGCCGGCTGCAATAGTCGAAGGCTTCCTGCAAGGTCCCCTGCTTGAAATCTGAAATATCGGCACCAGTGCGGTTGATCAACCAATCGGTGACCAGATAGACATCCATCCCCAGCTGTCGGGCGACCAGATCTTCCTCCACATCGTTGCCAACCATGAGGCACTGTGTGGGATCGAGTTCCAGCTTGGACAAGATTTCGTTGTAATATCCGAGACTCGGTTTGGCATAGGAAAAATCTTCATATGTTGTGATCATCTCGAACCACGAAGGATCCAAGTCCGCCCAAGAAATACGTTCCAATGTTCCCTGTCGTGGAAATACCGGAGAAGTGGCAAGTACGATCCGATACCCGTTGGCACGGACTGTCTCGACCAGTTGACGGGAAATCGGATTCATCTGTGCGATCACCCGCAATCGGGTGAATTCCTCATGGTAGAAACTGATGAAGTCAGCTATCCGATCATCTATCGGAAACCCCATGACCGCCGAGAACTCGAGCCAGAAGCGTTTCTCATTCGTCATCGACCCATCGTTGGCCAACATTGCCTTGAACCCGGTATCCAACGCCTTCAGGGAAAGCTGAACCGGTAGGGACAGTTGTATGCACTTTCCTGCGAAGGCCTCGAGATATGCTTGCATGAACCGGCTTTGGTCCATAGGCAACAATGTCCCGTCCAAATCGAACAATAGCGTACGTATGGGGTGTCTAGACATACCCACGATGTTACCCTTTACAAAGTAGAGGAGTCAACAACATCGAATTATCGCAACTTATCCAAGGCTATGGCACCCAACGCCGCCCGTGCGAGGACCGTTGTCGGATCCACCAGGGGACAAGACAGCATTCCCTCGTGCAAGGCCAAGGGCAACTCGGTGCATCCCAAGATGATCGCATCCACGCCCTGTTCGATCAGGTGTTCGCCCTCTTGCAGCAACACTTCGAAAGCCTTTCGGGACACTGGGGATACAGCCTTGATTCCATACGAGGTATCATATATCGCCTGATGAACACGCTCTTGGCCCAAGGCATCCGGCTCCAGCAACTCCAGCTGTGGATACTGTTCGAAATATTGCCGATACACACCTACAGAATGGGTCCCTTTGGTTGCCAAAAGACCGATTTTTGCTCCCTTGGGGAACATGCTAGAGACGGTGCTGCAAGTTTCAACAATCATGTTCAACAATTGAACATCCGGGTGCAGGCGGGAAACTTTCTCCTTCAAGACATCGTAGATCGGTGGAGCATGTGCAGTGTTGCATGGTATGACCACAACCGAAGAGCCTATCCGGGCAAGTTTCTCAAAACATGCATACAATCCGTCCGCCGGATTTTCCCCACCCTCAAGCAGGAACCGGGTTCTGTCACCGATGATCGAAGGAGTACTGGTCAGATAGAGATCCACATGTTCCTGATCGCTTGTAGCGATGGTATTGTCGAAGACTTTCTTGAGAAGATCCAATCCCGCGTAGGGACCGACACCACCTATGACACCAATGGCTTTTTCCATTTCGACCTCCGTGACTTACAGATAGTAACCCAGCCGCACTAGCTGGACAAGTAGTCGGGACATGGTATGATGGTGGGGATCGCAAGGGGGGACAAAGTGGCAGAGTCTAGACAAGGAGTCAGGGAAATCAAGCAACGTATGCAAGAATTATATGTCTACGACCTGTATGGCTTCCGTACGGAAACCAAGGCTCTCGCTTCGGTATTGTATCCCTACGAAACCATCAATTGCTTTGCGACGGGAATCCACAAGGGAAAACGCAGGATGTTGGTGGTGACCTACTATCGGATCATCATCATATCGACTGCGTTCGGCTCACCTGCGGATATCGTCTCGATCAATCGGGAGAAGATTCAGAATCCAACTTATACGAAGCGTTTTTTCACCAGCTCCATCTCATTCGAAGCCGATGGAACCAAGTATGAATTCGCCATGGTTTCCCGCAGGGTATTGGAAATGTTCATTTGGGCTCTCGAACAGACGCTTCCGATCCGGAATTGAACCGCACAAAAGAGAACGACCGCCCTCTCGGACGGTCGTTGAAAATAGTTCAAACCCTAGGATCAAGCCCATTTCTCCATGTCGAGTTGGTTCATCCCCTTCGCGACCACAGTTGTACAGGTAAGGTCTCCTGTGACATTCAATGCGGTTCTTCCCATGTCGAGGATAGCATCGATACCAAGGATCATGGCGTACGCGCCGGCAACCAAGGTTCCTGCCTCAACCGGCAATCCTACCGATTCCAGAACCATGAGCAACATGAGGGCACCAGCTCCAGGAACACCCGCTGTCCCGATCGAAGCCAAGGTGGCGGTGAGGATGATGATTCCCATTTGACCAAGTGTGAAGCTATGTCCTGTGACGGTCAAGCTGATGAAGATTGCACACACGCCCTGGTAAATGGCTGTTCCATCCATATTGATGGTGGCACCGAGAGGAAGTGAGAATGCATAGATGTCCTTCGAGACTCCCAGGCGGGAAGCTGCCTCGATGGTGACCGGCAATGTTCCGTTCGAACTACGGGTGACGAATGCAGTGATGAACGGATCCTTCGCATCCTTGAAGAAGCGCCTGATGCTCAACTTGTTCAGTTTGAGCAATCCACCATAGACCAGTACAACATGGATGAGATAACCAACGAAACATGCAAGAGTCACAGTTGCCAAGGAACCGGCGACCTTCGAACCCTGCTTGGCAAATACTTCGGCAACCAGTGCCAAGACACCGATCGGAGCATATTGCATGATACCGGTGACCATGCGCATCATGACTTCCGCTGTTCCATCAAACACCATGTACAAGGTGTCGCCGGCTTTCTTGAGCCGCTCTTCCTTGCTGATCTTGAGGTAGGAGATTCCTACACCGAAGATGATGGCGAAGAAGATGACCTGCAACACAACTTCATTCACGACAGCCTGTGCGACACTAGTCGGAACGATGTTGAGAAGTACGGCAGCGACCGACTGGTTCGCGGCTGCCTTGCCGGCGGCTTCAGCTGAAAGGACCGCCATGTCGGCGCTGGGCTGGAAGATCGAACCCATGAGCAACCCGACAAACACTGCAAAGGCAGAAGTGAGCAAATAGAAAAGGACAACACGAATACCGACTTTTCCGAGCGTCGCGGGACTGATTGAAGCAGCTCCGACTATCAGGGTCGAAAGAATGATCGGCATCATGATCATTTTCAGAAGCCTTACGAACAACGCTCCGAATGGAGCGATCCAAAGAATCTTCTCTCCGAGTGCAATTCCCAATATTGCACCGAGAACCAATCCGATGAGAATCCGATACAACAGGTTGAAATTGAAGTACCATCCGAGCAACCCTTTCTTGAGAGGGGCCTTCCTTTGTTCTGCCATTTTTTACTCCTTCTTCTCGTGTTCTCCGAAGCAGCGACGATGCATCCGAATGCTCCGGACATGTACGTCTAACTGTACACCCGGTTTACCAAATTTTAAACAGAAATATTTCCGATTTGTCGAAGTCCGGGAAGACCGGGGACTCGAGGGGAAGATTGAAAAAAAGGAGATCTTTTGAACTGTCCCACCAAGAAGAACAGTGTTTCAGTCTTCACGAAAATCGATTCCCCGGCTATGATGTGACCATCATTCTCTTGAAGGAGCGGGACATGAATCCATTGGCAAAAGAACTGAACGATATTCTTGCAGGAACCCTGGCAGAAGAATTGCTCTCCGATTACGGCAAACGCATGTATTTCCCCAAAGGCATCATCAGCCAATCGGCTGAAGCCAAGCAAAAGGCCCACAAGTACAACGCGACAATTGGAATCGCCACAGAGCAAGGCAATGCCATGTGCATTCCCTCCGTATTCGCCGAATTCACCGGTGATCTTTCCAAGAATGATGTATTCCCCTATTCTCCAACTGCCGGAGAACTACCGTTGCGAAAAATTTGGTTGCAGGAGATGGTGAAGAAAAACCCATCCATGGCAGGAAAGAAAACCAGCCTCCCTGTAGTGACTGGAGGTCTCACGCATGCGATAAGCCTGGCTGCCTCGTTATTCCTCGATAAAGGCGAATCGATCATAGTACCCGACATGTATTGGGGAAACTACAACCTGGTTTTTACCGAGCAACGGGAAGCCAGACAAGTCTCATTTCCCCTGTTCGTTGACGGAAAGCTCAATATCACCGGACTTTCGGAAACCATCGATGCGATCGAAGGTCCCCATGTTGCCATGATCCTCAACTTCCCCAACAACCCTACCGGCTATACTCCGACGAATGACGAAGCGGCAAGACTTGTCTCCATGCTCGTTTCCAAGGCACAGCAGGGAAGGAAACTGTTGATTTTCACTGACGATGCGTATTTCGGACTTTTCTTTGAAGAGGACATCTGTCGGGAATCATTGTTCTCCCTATTGTGTGATGCGCATGAGAACATCTTCGCAATCAAAGGCGATGCGGCGACAAAAGAGGAGATGGTCTGGGGCTTCAGAGTCGGATTCATCACGTACAACTCCAAGGGGATGACCGAAGCCCAATATGAGGCTATGGTTAAAAAAACCATGGGTGCTATCAGAGGAAACGTCTCCTCCTGTTCCAAACCTGCCCAAAGCATATTGCTCAAGGGAATGCAGAGCGCTACATACCATAAGGAAAAGGAAAACGGTATTGCCGTAATCGGTGAACGCTATCGGTTGATGAAACAGGTTTTGGTAAAATATGCCGGCAATGCATACTTGACTCCCCTTCCGTTCAACTCGGGATACTTCATGTCGTTCATATGTGCGGGAGATGCCGAAAAACTCAGGTTACACTTGTTGGATACATATGAAGTGGGAACCATTTCCATTAAGAACACGTATCTCAGGCTTGCCTTCTCCAGCACAGACCTTGAAGAGATCGAAGACTTGGTAAGAATCGTATACCAAGGAGCAAAAGAGGTCTTTGCATAGGATTCGAGGTGCATATAGTGGTTGATCAAACTTTCCGGATTGGTGAGTTGGCCCGAAAAGCCAACGTCACCGTCCGAACCGTACGGTATTATGAAGCTCTGGGACTGCTGAAGACCCAGAGCCGTTCGGATGGAGGACAACGGTACTACACGGATACCGACCTCATCTATCTGTTGCGGATACTGCAATTGAAACGGTACGGATTCTCATTGGAGCAGATTGGCCGCATCATACGCATGGGCCCGGACGACTCTACCGGAAGAAAGCGAAAGACGGAGTTGCTCAAACAGTATCGCAAGCAGGTGACCGAGACAATTCGAAAACGCAAGGAGCTCGACATCCTGCTTGAAGAGTTGTCATGGCATGTCGAACAGCTGGAATCAGTCAAGGACGGCTTCCAATCCTGTCCCGGTCCAGCCTGTGCCGAATGCGAATTCAAGGATCGTTGCGATTTTTATCAGCCGCTATTGGCCGAATCGAATAGCTCTACAAGATAATTTCCCACATCTTGTGCATGCCTCAGGAAGGATCCCTTCAATCCTTCGGGAAGATATTGCGTAAAGAACATGACTTCATAGGTCAAATCACCTTGATATCCTATATCCGCAAGCGTCTCCATGCAGAGCTCCCAAGGAACCGTTCCATAGAAAGGTAGCAAGTGTTCGTCGTTCAGACCATGGTTGTCCGCAACATGAAGACACGCCAAGCGGTCGCCCAATGCCTTCAGGTTTTCCTTGTGATACGCTCCCGTCAGGTGGGCATGTCCGAAATCATAACACGCTGCAACATTGGGACGATCGAAGGCATCGACGAGACGTACCAGATCGGAAATGCGCGAGGTGAATTCCGGTCTTCCCGTCTTTCCGAAATCCAGATTCTCCAAGGCAATTCCCGTTCCAACCTGAGTCGCGGTTTCCACGAAGCGTCCAATCCAGTCCAAATTCCTCTGGAGAGAACAGGTTTCTCCTCCCGCCGTAAAGTCGGTCGCCGCATGCAACACTACCCAGGGAATCCCCAACTCCCCAGCGATATGGATCGTCCGTTCGATTTGGCTGTCGAGCTCTGCCCCCACAGCCGAGTCCATGACAAAACGGTCATGGGTATAAGGCGCATGGGATTGGTTGTACACCAGAGCGTACTTTCCCTTCAATTCAGCGAGTTGACGAACATAATCCCGCCAACCGGAGCCAAGCAATTCTGACCAGGGATTCATCATCTCACAGAAATTCAAATCCAAGACAGTGAAGCCTGATGTTGCGAGGAAGGGTATGAATTCCACCATGGGAATCCGATTCCCGCCCCGATTGTACGAGATGATATTCGTCGAAGTCGCTACCCGCATACCTACTCCTTGTTCATCCGATTGTATTCATCCATGTACCGGTTCAACACCGATGAGAGCTTCTCCACGGTCTCTTCCGTGCCCAAACCCTTCTCCAACATTTCCAGTATTCCGTTTTGGATCTCAAAATAGGCTTGGTAGCTGTTGGGCCACCAGACACTCTGGATTCCAGGATTGCTGTCGTTCAATTGGTCTATGGCAACCTTGAACAGGGGATTCTTGGCTATATGTTCCTTGAATTCGGGCAGCCGGTAGGTACCGAGGTTTACTGGGAAATACCCGGTCTTCTGGTGCCAGAACAATTGGGATTCGGCGCTCATGAGGTATTTCAAGAATTCCCACGCTGCCTTTTTACCCGGATCATTGTGATTCTCGAAGACAAAGATCGCTCCACCACCGATATTGACTCCGCCGGTGCTCTCGGAATTGACCATGGGGAAATACCCCGCTCCCAATTCAAACCGATCGCCAACCGAATCGATCACTGTGGCAAGGGAGCTGGTGGAAGTTGCGAACATGGCTGTTTTTCCCGCAATAAACTGTTGGCGGACATCGCTTGTCAGATTTCCCAGGCCGCCGCTGGCATAGACCTTACGCCATTCATCGAGAAAAGTCGCAAGAGTCCCTTCCGAATCGAACACCACCTTGGTCGGATTCCCATCATGTCCGTTGGACTTGTCGGTGAGATAGGAAACGCCATGCTGCTGCCCGATCCAAGAGACCAGCTCATACGTTGTGGGGACACCCGCAAATCCATATTGGACCACCGTTTTTCCATCGGAAGCATAGGTGACCAACTTTCCGGCATAATCGGCCAATTCGGCCAAGGTCCGGGGCGGCCTTTCCGGATCAAGTCCGGCTTCCCTGAAAGCGTCCTTATTGTAATAGAGAAGGATTGTCGATGCATTGAAGGGCATCCCAATCAACTTCCCCTTATAGGTCATCGAGAGCACCGTTCCCGGCTGCAGTACGTCCAGGGAGAAATCAGGATCGGACTCCACGAGCGTCTGCACGGGAACCATCATCGACGAGTCCCGAACATCCATGACTCCGGTCGCATCCAACTGTGCGAGATCGGGAAGGTCCTGTGCCCTGTTCGCCTGCAACCCGGCACGAAGCTTGGTCGCGACATCCGCAGCTTTTCCTTGGTATATCTCTTGGACAACAATAGCCTTCTCGGTTCCAACGGTCGCATTGAAGTGTGCAACCAATTCTGTCATCGCCTCTCCCAGCAATCCGCTGTTGGAATGCCAGAATTCTACTGTTACCGGTCCAGAGTCCCCAGTAGCCGAAGTTGTCTCCATACCACCTGCTCCGAACAACGGGCCGGCAGCGAAAAGTACAACGGTGATCAACAATAAGGTCAATGAAAAAGTTCTTTTCATATGTGTGTGAATGTTCATTTCCGAATCTCCTTACGATATGGAATATACTAAATTCAACCGACGATGGCACCGGATGCGATTCCCTCGACTATCTTCTTCCGCATCAAGAGGAAGATGATGATCGATGGCAACAGCAATAGTGATATGGCCGCGAAAATCGGCCCATAGTCGAGACTATCGGCATATCCAAGCATGGTGATCCCTACCTGGACTGTCCGCATCTCGGGATTGTTGGTCACCAACAGGGGCCATAGGTAGGTGTTCCAAATGGTGACGAAGGAATGCAGTGACAGTGTCAACACGATGGGTCTGGACATCGGCAATACGATCGAAGTGAGGAATTTGAAATCCGAGCACCCGTCTATCGCCGCTGATTCCCGATACGTCAGAGGGATGGTCTTGAAGCTTTGACGCAACATGAACATTTGTACGGGGGCCAACAGGTATACCGACATGATTCCCAGATAGGAGTCGACCAGCCCGAGTCGGCTGATGGTAAGGTAATTTTCGATTATCAAGGCATCCCCTGGCAACATCATGGTCCCGAGAACCAGGAAGAACAACAACTGTTTTCCCTTGAATTTGAGGAAAGCGACTGCAAAGGCCGCCAGTATGGCGACAATCATCCTCAACAGGGAACCGACCAGACTGACCACCAACGAGTTCACCATGAACCGCGCAAGCATGGACTCGGTGAGCGCACGAATGTAGTTCACCAGTGAAAGAGTCGAGGGGAACAGTGTCGGTGGATAGGTGGAAAACTCTCCGATCGTGAAAAATGAGGCACTGAATGCATAGTAGATCGGGAAGACCACAACAAGCCCCAACATCGTTGCGCCTGTGGCTTTCACGATATCGCTGCGTTTCATGAAAGGGTTCATTGGTAGAATACCCCCTTCCGCTCGAATCTGAAGGCAAGCAGAATCAACAGGAACGTCAAGACAAATACCACCACACTGATTGCCGAACCCTTGCTGTAATTGCCGGCGGTAAAACCTTCGATATACATCTGGTAGACAAGTGTTTGGGTAGACCGGTACGGTCCGCCGCTGGTCATGACCATAACCGGACCGCTGAGCAACATGCTGTCCCGCAACCTGGTACTGACAATGAAAAGGATTGTCGGCGATATCAATGGCAATTGGATCCGGAAAAATTTCGCTACCGGCCCGGCACCTTCGATTTCAGCGGCTTCCACTATATGCTTTGGAACACTCCGCAACGCTCCCACAAGCAGAAGGAAGTCGAGACCCATAGCCATCCACACACCAAGGAATACGATGGTGAACATTGCCCAGGCAGGATCGTTGAACCACTGGATCGAGATACCGAAGAGGTGGTTCACCACACCGATGGTCGGATTGAAGATAGCCTTGAATACAAGGGCTGCGGAACTCATGGCCACCGCCATGGGCATGATGAACAAGGTTTCGTTCAGCGCATTGAACCGCCTTTTCCTATACACCAGCAAGGCACACACCAAACAGAACACGAGATCTATGGGAATGAAGAATAGTGCGAAACGGAAGGTGTTGACGAGACTCGTCTGAAAATTCCTATCGGTAAAGAGGGATTGGAAATTCTCCAATCCGACGAACTCGATTATCTTACCCGAAAAATTGACCAAAGAGAGACTGTTCGCGATAGTCTTGAAGAATGGACGGTAACTGAATAGATAGGCGAGCACCAGTGCCGGAACAAAGTATAGGTAGGGAGATAGGGTCTTTTTCATGCGGGCACTTCGCTTTTCCATACGCCCGTATGATAGTCACCACCGGTAATCTTGACAATACTTTCAGATGTAATTCATTAAATAACCAAGAATTCCTTACGTATTCATACCCAACGTCAGCTTTTCTTCCCACCGCTTGTATATTAGCTTGCTTTTTTTTCGGGATTGGATGAAAATTAATCGGGACCATTGACTTGTAAAGCGTGATGCTTCACCGAGAACTTTGTTTTCCGACCGTAGGAGTTAGCCTGATGTATTGGAATGCGGCCCCGGAAATGATTTCCGCTTTGGTAATAATTGTCATTCTCATAAACTCACGCGATGCCCACGCCATGCCCACCACCCGGGACCGGATGTTTAGCTTCACGTTGTATTACTCGCTCTTCTGCTTCCTGTTGAATTTCGCCTCTATCCAAATAGTCTACCATTATCTCGTTGTACCACGCTGGGTGAATATGGTGGTCAATACAGCATATTTCGCTCTGTACCCGCCGGTGACCTTGGTATTCATTTTCTACATACTGCTGTATGCCTTCGAACAGGCACCCCCCGAACATCGGGTCCGGCTCAAGACCACTTCAGCCATAATTCTGGGAAGCACCTTCGTATATGAGATTATCGTGTTTCTCAATTTCACATACGGGTGGCTGTTCTATCTGGATGAAACCAACAAGTATTTCAGAGGTTCCATAAATAGGATCTCGTTGATCCTGGCGATCTTCCACATCATCGTCGGTTTGATAACCGTGTACCGGGAAAAACAGTATCTCGACCGTTTCTTCTTCAAGGTGGTCCTTTGGTTCCCCATGATTTCCCTCGGTATCGTTATCGTCCAGATACTCTATCTGGAAATCGTCCTGACCGGAACCGCGTTGGCGATCGCGATCCTCTCTGTGTACCTGAACTTCCAGACACGCAGGATATCGATTGACAACCTCACCCAGTATCCGAACAGGGAGTCCTTCGTCTCGAATTTGGAAAACCTCGCCCATCACAACAAGAAAGCCCTGGTTGTTGTTGTCAGCCTGGATAACTTCAAATCAGTGAATGATACGTTCGGTCAAAAGCGTGGCGACATGTTCATCAAGTTGGTGGCTGACAAGTTGCAGGAACTGTGCTCCAAGGGCCAGGTATACCGTTATGGAGGCGATGAACTGGCAATCATCGCCGATTCGGTCAACGATCAATCCGTGGTTGAGCGGATTGCGAACCAGTTCACATTCCAGTGGAGAGTCGAGGGTGTGGCCACCCGACTGAGCGCATCGCTTGCGACACTCGAGCTACCGTTCCGGGCAGACCCGACCGCCGATCCCATCACATTGCTCGACCATACTGTCAGGACGGCCAAGAACCGCGGGAAAGGACAAACAGTCAACTGCGACACCATGATCTTACGTACCATCCGCCGCAAGAACCAATTGTCCGACAGACTGTTGCAGGCTATCTCCACCGACAGCCTCTCCCTCGATTACCAACCGATATTTTCCCTTGATTCGGGCAACATGGAAATGGCCGAGGCTTTGCTGCGTATGGAAGACGAGAAGATGGGGACGATCCATCCCGTTGAATTCATTCCCTTGGCCGAGGAGTTGGGAATCATTGGGGAATTGGGACGTTGGGTGCTTGAGAAGGTATGCATCCTGCTCGATGAAATACGATCGAAAGGCAAGGAGATGCCTGTGGTCTCGGTAAATTTCTCCAGTTTGCAATTCGCAGATGGAAATATCGTACGCGATATCCTTGAAATTGTAGGCCGCTACCGGATACCAGCCGGAACCATTAACCTTGAGATCACCGAAAGCACATTCATCGGCTCTTCATTCACCGAAGCATTGGCAGTCATGGAATCGTTGATAGGCCATGGCATCAATTTCCATCTCGATGATTTCGGAACCGGATATTCGAACCTCTCGTATATGGTGAACCTGCCGTTCAAATGTATAAAACTGGACAAGTCGCTCTTGTGGGACGTACAGGAACACAATCGGATGCACCACTTCATTGAAAGTCTCATCAAGGTAGTTCGACAGATGGATTTCCGGGTTATTGTGGAAGGGGTCGAAAACGAGCAGCAAGTTGCCTATCTGCGCAAGATCGGTTGTGATATGGTCCAAGGGTACTATTTCAGCCCTCCGCTGGGTAGGTTCGATTTCATAAAAATGCTCGAGTCCAAATCATTTCACCCTTTGTCTCCGATTCATCGCATGTGATGCTTGAGTCTCTAGTTACTATAAGGTTTACAGTGTCTCCATCACCCCTGTGATGGAGGCTGTTTTGGAAAACCTTGTCCTTATCCGCAATGCAAAGGCAATTGTGACTTGCGATGCGAACGACCGCATCCTGCACGACACGGATATCAAGATTGAAGATGGAAAAATTACCGACATGGGTCGGAACCTCGTATCCGACGGATGTGAAGTCATCGATGGAAGCCATGCGTTCGTCTATCCGGGACTTATCAATACCCACCATCATTTTTTCCAAACATTCGTGCGAAACCTCATGACTGTGGATTACCCGAACATGCTTGTGGTGGAATGGCTGGACAATATATATAGGATTTTCAAGGAAATCGACTCCGATGTCATCTACTACTCGTCCCTGACAGCAATGGCCGACTTGATAAAGCATGGTTGCACCTGTGCCTTCGACCACCAGTATTGCTATACACGGAAAACTGGAGTCCAACCAGTCGATCGACAAATGGAAGCAGCAAACCTATTGGGTTTACGTTACCACGCGGGAAGAGGTTGCAATACCCTTCCCCGGAGCAAGGGAAGTACGATTCCAGATGAGATGCTGGAGACAACGGATGGATTCCTGAGAGATTGCGATCGGCTGATATCTACCTATCACGACCCCAAGCCATTTGGCATGACGCGCATCGTGGTCGCACCATGCCAACCGATCAACAGCTATGACCATACGTTCATCGAATCGGTGGCTTTCGCTCGGGAAAAACACGTGCATCTCCATACCCATCTCGGTGAAGGGGAAAATCCGATCATGGTGGATCGCTACGGGAAACGCACCCTGCAATGGTGTGAAGACATCGGTTTTGTCGGACCGGACGTATGGTTCGCACATGGCTGGGAACTTTCTCCCGAGGAACACGCTTCCCTAGCCACACACGGAAGTGGTATCTCCCATTGCCCGGCTCCCGCAACTTTGGGAGGATTTCCCATCTTGGATATTCCGTCGATGCTCAGGAAAGGAGTCGGATTGAGTCTCGGCTGTGATGGTTCTGCAACCAATGACAGCTCCAATCTCCTCGATTCATTGCGCATGGCATATGTGATGCAAGCCTTCCACAGCAAGAGCCGCAACGGAGCACCTTCACCCTACGAGTTGCTGAAGATTGCAACCATGGGAGGTGCCCGGACCTTGGGAAGGGAAGAACTCGGCTCCTTGGAATTGGGGAAAGCCGCAGACCTGTTCCTTATCGACGTCGAAAAACTGGAACTTTGCGGAACACTCCATGATCCCCGCAACCTATTGGCTAGAGTCGGAGTCAGCGGACCGGTCGACCTTACCATGGTCGCGGGAAAAGTCGTCTGGTCACACGGGCAGTTTCCCCATGTCGACGAACACCTGCTGGCCAAAGAGGGGAACCGCATATGCACGGAACGCATGGCCCCGCATTTCCCCATGGGGTCCATTGTATAAATCACCGGGAACAATCCCGTGAGGAGGAGATAACATATGAAGAGAATCGCAATCGTTCTGTTCGTAACACTGGTGGGTGTTGCTTGCCTGTTCGCAGGAGGGGCCTCGGAAACCAAAGCTTCCGATTCGATGAGGGTGGCTTTGCTGCTCAGTGGACCTGCGAATGACCAGGGGTGGAATGCCGTCGCATTCGCCGGACTGAAGGCTGCCGAAGAGAAGTACGGCCTTCAAACCGCCTACTCGGAACATGTCGGAATCGCCGATGGCGAAGCCGCCTACACAGACTACGCCTCCCAGGGATATGATCTGGTGATAGGTCATGGCTTCCAATTCGGAGAACCGGCGGTCCGCGTATCAAGCCGATTTCCGAACACCAAGTTTATGGCGATTGAATCCAATGTCTACTCAAAGAATGCCGCATCGTATGTGATGGCATGTGAGGAAGCTGCCTACTTGATGGGAATGCTCAGCGCATCCATGTCGAAGTCAGGCAAAATCGGTATGGTCGGAGGTTTCGAACAACCATCAATCGTGAAGGTAGTGGAAGCCTATAAATTGGGAGCCAAGTCCGTGAATCCCTCGATAGAGGTTTTTGAGGCATATATCAGTAGTTTTACCGATGTTGCCCTTGGTAAGGAAGCAGCGATCGCAATGGCCGACCGTGGTGCCGATGTCCTTTCCCACGTGGCGAACCAAGCTGGAACCGGTGTCATCAAGGCAGCCGAAGAGCGGGGGCTCCTGGCAACTGGAGACTCATACGACCAGAATGCGATTGCTCCCGGAACGGTGATGTGTTCGACCATATACAGTGTTCCCATGCTTGTTTTGAATGCTGTTGAAAAGGTTCAGAATGGAACATACGAAGGTGGTGTATTCTATCTTGGCATGCAGGATGGAGTTGTGGATATCGCTCCATACAATTCCTTCGACGGGATCATACCGGATTCTGTGAAGACGTTGATTGCAGATACCAGAGAATCGATTCTCAACGGTAGTCTCAAAATACCGATGATCGAAACACCAACCCGGAATTGAACGACTACGGGGAAGCGGCAGTTTGCCGCCTCCCCAACTGCAAGCGGGAGGGAACAGATGCCGGTACTGGAAATGAAGGACATATGCAAATCATTCTTTGGCACCTATGCCAACCGTGATGTTTGCCTAGAAGTCCGTGAAGGTGAGATCCATGCCCTTCTTGGAGAGAACGGTGCCGGCAAGACTACGCTCATGAACATTCTCTACGGAATGTATCAAAAGGATGCCGGGAGTATCACGATCGATGGACATGAGATCGTTTTCAAAAGTCCAAAGGACGCGATAGCCCGGCATATCGGCATGGTTCACCAACATTTCACTTTGGTGCCAACACTCACCGTGCAACAAAACATCACCTTGGGATTGCGCGATTCGGGATATCCCTTCTCCCGTGAACGTGCTCGATGCGAACACATCGACAGGTTGAGTGATTCCTATGGATTGAAGACACATTCGCGTACACTGGTAAAAAAATTGTCCGTAGGAGAAATGCAACGTGTGGAGATCCTCAAACTCCTTTACCGGAAAGCGAAGATCCTCATTCTGGACGAACCGACGGCTGTGCTCACCCCACAAGAGTCGGATCATCTGTTTGCGATGTTCAAACAATTGAAGGCTGAAGGATGTTCGATCATTGTGATCACACACCATATCCAAGAGGTGTTGGACCATTGCGACCGGGTGACAGTATTGCGCGACGGCTGCTCGATATCCACCGTAGAAACAAAAGGAATCGATGCGAAACAGCTGTCCACGATGATGATCGGAAGAGAGTTGGTACCTGTTGCCCGGGAACGGCAAAACCATCACATGGACGCACCGGTACTTGAGCTGGTGGATTTCGGGTTTAAAAGAAACGGTGGGAAAGTTGGTAGCGTGAATCTTTCACTGAAGCAATCGGAAATTCTCGGAATTGCGGGAGTCGATGGAAACGGACAGAAGGAATTGCTTGAAACGCTGATGGGATTGCGGCACCACGAGAAAGGTAAGGTGGTCTGTTGCCAACAAGATATCTCCAATGCTTCCACAGCCGAACGACGATTGGCAGGAATCGGTTACATTTCCGATGACAGGCATCGTGATTCACTGGTACTGGATATGGGTATCGCAGAGAACCTGTTGCTTCGTCCTGCCCAATCTACCACCACCACACAAGGGCGTATGGTCAATAAACAATGCATGCTGGAACAGGCAACACGCGTTGTCAAGGAATTTTCCATTAAATCCCACGGGTTGCAGGAGCCGATGCGATTCCTATCGGGAGGAAACCAACAGAAGTTGGTGCTTGCCAGGGAGTTTATCGGATCTCCGAAGGTCATCATCGCATTCCAACCTACCCGGGGGCTCGACATAGGGGCAACGGAATTTGTCCACAACCAGCTGTTGGCCATGAGGTCGGCAGGGTGTGCCACACTTCTGGTAAGTACGAATTTGGAGGAGATATTGCTTTTAAGCGATAGGATCGCCGTTATACATGAAGGGTCAATTATGGATACGATCGAAAACAAAGCGGTCGATATCACCCGAATCGGTCTACTCATGGCTGGGGTAAAAACAGAAGGAGCAGCACGATGAAACGGCGAGACGATGAATGGGTTTCGTTGTTGGTGGTAACCGGTGCGACTCTTCTGGTTGCCTTCGGACTGATCGCATTGGTAGGTAGCAATCTCATGGTGGCTGCCTCAAGCTTCCTCCGGGGAATCTTCGGCTCATCCTATGCGATGAGTGAAGTATTGGTGCGCGCGACACCACTGATGCTGGCGGCATTGGGAGTGTCTATCGGTTTCAAGACAGGATTCACCAATCTTGGAGCGGAAGGACAACTCTACATGGGTGCGATCGCTATCACCGCAACTGCGCTGGTTTTTCCCGGTTTGCCTCCCATTGTCATGATCCCGCTTGTAATTCTGGTCGGATTTGCCGCGGGGGGGGCCTGGGCATTGATTCCAGGTTTCTTGAAGGCACGATTTTCCATTTCTGAAGTCATCATGACCATCATGCTCAATTATGTTGCCATTAATTTGGTTGGAATTCTTGTACGAACAAGTCTGAAGGATCCCGCCTATCCATACCCGATGTCACCAATTTTACCGGAATCGGCCAACTTCATGCAGATGTTGCCTCCGACGCGAATCCATGCGGGCCTCGTCATGGCCTTGTTGATGGTAATCGCGGTCCATCTATTGGTTTTCCGTTCCCGACTGGGATTCGAGATGCGGGCAGTCGGGCTCAACGGAAGGGCTTGTCTTTGTAGTGGTATACAGGTCAACCGTGCCACAATCCTCTCGGCTATTGCTGGAGGAGGTCTCGCCGGGCTTGCCGGAGTCAGTGAGATTGCGGGTTTGCACCATCGGCTCATCGAGGGAATCAGTCCTGGATTTGGCTATGTCGCCATTATTGTCGCATTGCTGGGAAAGAACCATCCGGTCGGTATCGTGTTCGCTTCGATCGGGATTGCCGCCCTGCAAATCGGGTCCATGGCAATGCAACGCACGGCAGGGGTGCCCACTTCCATTGCCTCCATTGTCATGGGAGCCTTGATCCTATTCCTGGTGATTCGGGACTCACGACAGAGCATTGCGATACTGGAAGGAGTGTGATCGATGGAACCGATAGTAGTTGTCACCACGTTTTTCGCCGCCTCGATTCGTATGGCCATCCCGTTGGCTTTGGCTGGTTTGGGGGAGAGTATCTCGGAAAAGAGCGGCCTGCTGAATATCGGAGTGGAAGCAATCATGCTATGCGGCGCATTCTTCAGCTTCATGGTGGTTTTTTCCACTGGCAGCTTTTTCTTGGGAATCTTAGCCGGAATGTTGGGAGGCCTGTCGATGAGCATGCTTCATGCATTCCTTTCTATCCGATTCAAGGCAAACCAGACGATCGTGGGGTTGGCCCAGAACTTTTTGGCATTGGGACTCACCAGTTTCCTGTTTCTCATGAGCTTTGGCCAGACTACGACCCTACCCTCGACAAGGGTGTTGGGGGACTTGCCGATTCCTCTACTTTCGAGTATTCCGTTTATCGGTCAGGTGCTCTTCTCCCAGAATCTATTTGTCTACCTGACGTTGGGATGTATGGTGCTCGCCCACATATGTTTTTATAAAACCGATTTTGGAGTTGCTTTGCACGCAGTTGGGGAACACCCTATAGCAGCCGATACGGCTGGTTTGCAGGTACACACGATCCGTTATATCGCCGCGTTGTTCAATGGCATACTCGGAGGTCTCGGTGGTGCGTATCTGACAATTGTCAAACTCGGTTTTTTCCAAGAGAACATCACTGCAGGAAAGGGATACATCGCATTGGTTGCTGTTATCTTGGGAAAAAGGACACCTTTTGGCATATTGGGTGCAGCCCTGGTAATTGGAGGCGCGGAGGCGTTGCAGATACGTTTGCAAACTGCAGGAACAGGTATTCCTTCCCAATTGTTCGCAATGTTCCCATACCTCATGACAATAGCGGCGCTATTGCTGACCATAGGATCCGCCAACGACCCTGCCGCCCTCGGAATTCCATATGACCGTGACAAGCGATAGGCAGGTGGTGTGGAGTTGACAAACCCGTTCAGCGGCTACTATCCTCTGCTCCATGAAAGATGTCTTCTCGATTGGCGAATTCAGCAAATTGTTCAAGATCGATGTACAAACACTGCGGTATTACGATTCGATCGATTTGATGGTCCCGGCGTTCCGGGATTCGACCACAGGGTATCGGTCGTATAGATTCGACCAAGTATACCAGTTTGCCAAAATACGCTACTTACGGCAACTTGGCTGTTCTCTCGATCAGATACGGGATTGTGTGCACGCGCGGGATATCGGTACTTCGATGCAAGTTCTGAGGGAACAATCCGAACAATTGCGCAAACAGTGGGAACACTTGATCAAAATCGATTCGGTAATCCAGCGGAAGCTCAGTTTCGTGGAACAATCATTGGCGTCCCTGGAGATTGGATTTATGGGCGTCAAGACATTCCCAGAACGTTATTATATTCCCATTGGCAGCGAAGAAACCCTGTATGCATCGGAGGAATTCTATTTCTATCCAACACTGGTCTTCTATTGTGGGGAAGAGAAAATATTCGGCTCCTACCTCCATGACTGGTCGGAACAAGAGCTTCGTGATGGACGAACCAGATCTATCCGGTTTGAGACGATTCCTGCAGGCGACTATTTCTGTGCGTATCATACAGGTCCATACCATTTGATGCACGAGACTTTCGAACGGATGCGCACCAACGCTGGGGAATTGGTATTGGGTTCCGTACCGTTGGATATGAACATAATCGACCAATTCGTTGAACGGGACAGCAACAAGTATATCACCGAAGTTCAGATACCGATTCTAGGATGAAGCGGATAACCAATGGAGATTTTCAGAATTCATCGTATCCGATATTGTTTGAAAGGACCTCACCCCTTGACTAAGATTATCCGGTGAGATAATTTTGTCGAGTGATTTGTAACAGCATAGACTTGCGACCGAGCAAGGAAGGTGTCACAGACCACTACAGCTGAGGGGGTATAGCTCAGTTGGCTAGAGCGATTGGTTCGCAATCAATAGGCCAGGGGTTCGAATCCCCTTACCTCCAATAGTATCTCTTGGTTTTACCAGGAGATATTTTATTTTCCGCTGTGTTGATCAAGGCAACCATCGGGACATACATCCGAAACAACGGGACGCTATCGTCCTGGTGGAACAAGATTGTGCTTTCCACAGGTCACACGTCGAGACAAGCAGACTTCTCTTCCAGCAGGTTTTCGGGCAAGATGATATCGATCGGAACACAAATGGACTGTTCGGGAACCTGATTGAGCAACCCCTTGCGATACAGCTGGTACACCGCGGTGTATCCCTGGAATTCCGGCCGCTGGCTGATCAGACAATGGACATTGCCGGAGTGCATTGCCTTTCGGTTCTGCGCAATCAGATCGTATCCTATCAAGGTAGTCTGGTTGGATCTACCCAACAGCGAGACAGTCTGGGCTATACGGTGGACCGCATCGTTCACCACGAAGATTCCCTGAACATTCGATTGTTCATGGTAGAAGGACTCCAGTTCCCGCTCTCCACCTTTTGCCATATCCACTTCCATCTCAAAGGTCGAATAGGATGGCTTGTCGTTGAAATAGTCGCGGAACCCCCTGACCCGCTCCAAGGAATTGTAGGCATTGCTATGGGTCTGGATTGCCAGGAGCGTTCCCCCATGCGGGGAGAGCAAGTGCATCATCCTGCCGGCGAGATACCCACCACGCAAGGGATTCTGCACGACACAGGAAATCGGATTGGTATCAGGCAACGGGGAATCGATGAAAGCATAGTCCAAGCCGGGGTAAACGGCGAGCAATGCCCTCGCTTCGTCAGCCATAACCGGGGCCATGAGCAATGCATCATGGCTCTTCTCCAGCAATTGTGTCCCCTTCTCATACAGGGAGCCTTTGCGGGAACGATCGAACTCCAGCATATCGATGGTAACGGCGAGTGGAGAGAGCTCTTTTGCCGCTTTCAAGATACCGGCGTAGATGAGGGACCAGTATCCGTATTCGGAATGTAGATGGGGAATGAGGATTCCAATGGTGAAACGCTTGCTCAGCTTCAGGTTGCGTGCGTAGGTGTTGGGCTGGTACCCATGCTCCTCCACAATGGTCATGACTTTGCTTATGGTCTCCGGAGCGACCCGACCCCGCTTATGCAACACCCGGTCGACTGTCCCTATCGATACTTGTGCTAGTTTTGCGATTTCTGAAATTGTCATGGCAATAACGCAATCCTTTTTCTTGGGCTGGAAATTCAAATGCAGTTATAACGCAAGTATACCACATCCACTGCTGCTGTCCATGAAGTTGCAACTTTTCCCTATCGGCTTCCAGCAACGCTCCAAGGTATTTTTATGCGGATTTTCCATTCTCCACTTGCCAGGATGGCACAGCACATTGACAATGTAAAACAAGTGCGTTAACGTAAACGCATAAGTTTGGAAAGAGCCCGGAAAACCTGTGTGCAGGAGGAGAAGCATGGATAGGAAACCGATTGGTGCGTATGAGTTTTGGTTCGTGGTCGGTTCACAATTTCTCTATGGTCCGGAAACATTGGCACAGGTGGCATCCCACGCCAAACAGATGGTGGATGGGCTTAATTCGTCAGGTATGCTTCCTGCCAAGGTGGTGTATCGCGAAACGGTCAAGACTTCCCAAGAGATCGAACTTTGTATCAGGGAAGCGAACCACACTGAAGCCTGCGCAGGAATCATTACCTGGATGCATACGTTCTCACCTTCGAAGATGTGGATCAATGGCTTGAACCTTCTGCAGAAACCCTACTGTCATCTCCATACCCAATTCAACCGCACTATTCCCGATACTGAAATCGATATGGACTTCATGAACCTGAACCAATCGGCCCACGGGGATCGCGAGCATGCGTTCATCGCCGCCCGGATGCGTCTCGGACGTAAGATTATCACCGGTTACTGGGAAGATGCACAGGTTCGGCAGTCGCTCGGATCGTGGATGCGTTCTGCCATTGGAGCTGTTGAAAGCCGAAAACTCAAGGTGATCCGATTTGGCGACAACATGCGCAATGTAGCCGTTACGGAAGGGGATAAGGTCGAGGTACAGATGCAACTTGGCTGGCAAGTCAACACGTGGGGTGTCGGAGACTTGGTCAGGGAGTTGGAGGCCGTCAGCGAAGTAGAGGTCGATGCACAAATGCAGGCCTACCGCGATACCTACGAACTGGTCACCAACGATGTGGAAACAGTCCGTTACCAGGCCAGGGAAGAAGTCGCCATGCGAAAGTTCCTTGAGCGTGAGGGGGCACAGGCTTTCTCCAATACCTTCGAGGATCTTCAGCAGATGCGTCAGCTTCCGGGCCTTGCCAGCCAGGACCTCATGAAGGAAGGATATGGCTACGGGGGGGAAGGTGACTGGAAAGTGTCGGCAATGACCAGTCTGATAAAGCGAATGACCGAGGGAATGGATGGAGGCACCAGTTTCATGGAGGACTACACCTATCACCTGGAGAAAGGAAACGAACTCTCCCTCGGTGCCCACATGTTGGAGATCTGTCCCTCGATCGCCACCGAAAAAGCACGGGTCGAAGTCCATGCCTTGGGAATCGGTGGTAAAGAACCTCCCGCACGATTGGTCTTCGAAGGCCATTCCGGGAAGGCGGTGCTGGTATCATTGGTGGACATGGGTGGACGGGTAAGGCTCATAGTCAACGATATCGAGGTGGTCAAACCGATATTCCGCATGCCGAAGCTGCCGGTCGCACGGGTGATGTGGCGCCCTGAACCTGACTTGAACACTGCAAGCCACCTGTGGATGCTTGCCGGTGGAGCCCATCACGCGGTACTCAGTTACGATGCGACCGCAGAGATGTTGGAGGATTGGTGCGAAATCATGGCCATCGAGTTTGTCCATATCAACAGGGATAGCACAGTAGCTTCATTGAAACAGCAACTTTTCCTTTCCGACCTTGCATGGAAACTTCGCTGATCGGCTTATCGGAGCAGAGGGTCAATATACTACCTTTCCCATTTCCCTATACTCGTCGTACAACGCCCGGCATGCATCATGCTCCAACTGATGCAAGGTGAGGATGCTTCCGTCGGCCCGCTTGCCCTCGATGAACCGATAGATGAAATCATCCCGAAAACCGATCTCCTCGGCCTCCTTGGCATCACACCCGAAATAGACCGTACCGATATTGGCCCAGATAATCGCCGAAAGGCACATGGGACACGGGTAGCCGGTCGCGTAGAGGATACATCCGGAAAGGTCGTGGGTTCCGAGTACCCTTCCCGCCTCACGTATCGCATTTACCTCGGCATGGGCCGACGCGTCATGGTCCCTGAGAACCGAGTTTGCCGATATGGCGACCAGTTGCCCATCCTTGATGATAGCTGCACCGAAAGGGCCCCCGAAGTCTGCCCGCATGTGTTTCCGAGCCCGATCTACCGCAGCCAACATAGCTTCGTCCGGTTGAATACCCATTGTTGCCCTCCAAGTATGAATATACCACACCACCGGTTGGATTGGGAATTTTCAACTGTCACCTGAAATCTTGTAAAAGACAAAGATTGCCCATCGACGGTGTCAACTCGCCCTTTTCGATCCGGTGGATCGTCTCGACTACCCGGTCGTTCACGGGTGTGGGAACCTGTGCGATCCTTCCCTGCATGGAGACTACGCCGTTGATGGCATCGATCTCGCACGGTTTTCCCTTCTCGATATCCTGCAGCATGCTAGGTTTCAATTTGGCGTGCTTCTTCATGGCGAAGGGAATCAATATGAAGGAAATCCATTGTTTGAACGGATTGTGGTAATCGAATAGACGCACGATATCCTTGCCTTGGATCGGCTCGATCTCCACACCCAGTGCGTGGGCAGTATCGATGCATTCCTTTATGATCAGTTGGGCCAATCGCCGCGCCCGCCTGTCGGTCGAGACATCGCCGAAGGTGCAACCCAAAGCGGTTGCCATGCCGCTGAAGGAGGCGTTCACCAACAGTTTCGACCATCGGGCCCCCATGAAATTCCGTTCGACCACTACGGTTCCCATGGTGCGCAGGATCGAAGCAACCACATCGAGTTTTGCCGTATCGCCACCATCGGGGATGCCGAGATTGAATACGAGCGTATCGGCGGCACTGGTCAATTCGGCGACTCCAGGTTCCAGCAATGTGGCACCCCATCCGACGGCACATCCCATGGTGTGGTCTACTCCGAGAATCCCGACGATCTCGGGTTCCGGAAGACCGTTTTGCATAGTGCAGAGTACTCCATCAGAGGCCAAGAATGGTTTGAGCGATGCCACGACCGATGCATTCTCCAACTGTTTGGTCAACAGGAGTATGACATCGTAGGTTCCGTGCATCTGCTGGGGTAGGTACGCTTTCACCTCGACGCACATATCATGAGTACCCACAATCCGGGCACCTTTGGTTTGCAATGCCTCCACGTGGGCGGCATTTCGGCTAATGAGCTCGACATCCAAGCCCGCCTTGGCAATATACGCCCCAAGAATCGTACCGAGTGAACCGGCTCCATAGATCGCTATACGCATTGGGTTCTCCTTCTCTCCAACGATTATACGGGAGCCCCACCACGCCGTCCAGCGTTGGTCTGGCAATCTGTACCATCCGCTCCAAGCCCAGCCACAAGTTTAAGTTGTTACTGATCACTAGCCGATTTTCTTGGATTTGGTTTCGATGTCATGATTGCGCAACAACACCTGCAAACCCCTGGCCTCCATGATTTCCCGTGCCATCGATACGGCATCATCCGTCGGCTCCGGAGTGCCAAGGAGGGCGTACTGGTACCCCAGCTCCTTCCATTTGAATTCACCCATCTTGTGGAATGGAAGCAACTCGACCTGCTCGATGCACCGGTATTGCGCAAGATGGTCCGCCAGCGTGTTCAACTGCTGCCGCTCGAGCGTCCAACCGGGAAGCAGCACATGCCGCAACCACACGGGTTTCCCGATGCTCTCCAGATAGTCGAGCGTTGCGAGTGTTTGTGCATTCCCCCGCCCTGTGAGACTCCAGCATTGCTTGTCGTCGATACTCTTGATATCGAGCAATACGAGATCCACCGCATCGAGGACAGCCCTTGAACGGTCCAGGGAGACGCTACCCGCCGTATCGAGTGCGGTATGGAGTCCCGCCTGCTTGGCCCGTTCGATGATATCCTTGGTGAACTCGCCTTGCAGCAGCGGCTCTCCCCCACTTACGGTGATTCCACCTGAGCGGATGAAGGATTTGTAGGAGAGCATATCGCGTACGACTTCTTCCGAATCGGTCTCGCTGCCACATGCACTGTTCCATGTATCGGGATTGTGGCAATACTTGCACCGGAGTGCGCATCCTTGCAGGAATACCACATAGCGGACTCCGGGACCATCGACAGTCCCGAAGGTTTCCACAGAATGGATTCGACCTTTGATTCCCATGTCATGCCTCCTATAGGTACTCGTGGAAAGTCCGGTGGATAACGTCCAACTGCTGTTCCCTCGTAAGTTTTATGAAGTTGACAGCATATCCGCTGACACGGATGGTGAGCTGCGGATACAACTGGGGGTGCTCCATCGCATCGAGCAGGATCTCGCGATCCAAGACATTCACATTGATATGGTGGCCGGTTTCATGGAAGTACCCGTCCAACAGGGTGACCAGGTTCCGCACCTGCTGGTCCCGGCTTTTCCCCAAGGCTCCCGGGATGATGCTGAAAGTATAGGAGATCCCATCCTCGGCGTCATCGTAGGGGATCGCGGCGACGCTTTTCATGCTGGCGACACAACCCTTGGTATCCCTTCCGTGCATCGGGTTCGCACCTGGAGCGAACGGCTCTCCCTTCTTCCTGCCATCCGGGGTTGCTCCGGTCTTCTTTCCGTAGACGACGTTGCTGGTTATGGTAAGCACGGACAATGTCGGAACGCTCTCCCGATAGGTGTGGTGTGTCCGTAGGTTTCGCATGAAGCTCCGTACGATATCGACCGCGATAGCATCGACCGCCGGATCGTTGTTCCCATATGCAGGGTATGTTCCCTCGATGGAGAAATCGACCACCAGACCGCGTTCATCCCTGATCGGCTTCACCCTGGCATGCTTGATGGCCGAAAAACTGTCGGCCACCACACTCAAGCCGGCGATTCCACCGGCCATGGTCCGAAGCACCTTCTCGTCATGCAGAGCCATTTCGATCCGCTCGTAGCAGTACTTGTCATGCATGTAATGGATGATATTCAACGTATCGATATACAGCTTGCCAAGCCAGTCGCACATGGCGTCGAATTTCCGGCGGACCTCATCGTAGTCGAGGTATCCATCACCGACAGGAGCCATTTCCGGGCCGATCTGCCGCCCATCCAGTTCATCCTTGCCCCCGTTGATAGCATACAGGAGGGCCTTGGCGAGATTCACCCGGGCGCCGAAGAATTGCATCTGCTTGCCGATTGTCATCGCCGAGACGCAGCAGGCGATCCCGTAGTCGTCACCATACTTGGGTTTCATCAAGTCGTCGTTCTCGTATTGGATCGAAGAGGTCTCGATCGACATGGCGGCACAGTACCGCTTGAAGGCTTCTGGTAAACGCTCGCTCCACAGGATTGTCAGGTTCGGTTCCGGTGCAGGTCCCAGATTTGTCAACGTATGGAGGAACCGATAGCTCATCTTGGTCACCATGTGGCGACCATCCTCGGCCATGCCTCCGATAGTTTCGGTCACCCAAGTGGGATCCCCGCTGAACAGCTCGTCGTATGCGGGGGTCCTGAGGAATCGGACGATGCGCAGTTTCATGACGAAGTGGTCGACAAACTCCTGGATTTCCGATTCGGTGTACCGTCCGGCGGCAAGATCGGCCTCAGCGTAGATATCGAGGAAGGTCGAGACCCTCCCCAAACTCATCGCGGCACCGTTCTGCTCCTTGACGGCGGCCAGGAAGGCAAAATAGAGCCATTGGATCGCTTCCTTGGTATCGGTCGCCGGACGTGAGATATCATAGCCGTACGATGCGGCCATGTCGGTCAGTTCCTGCAGCGAACGGATCTGCTCGCTCAGCTCCTCCCGGTCGCGCATCGTCTTCTCATCCATGCTGTCGAAATACGCATGCTTCTTCGCATACTTCTTCCGCTCGATCAACTCGGCTGTTCCGAACAGGGGAACCCTGCGGTAGTCGCCGATGATCCTACCCCGTCCATAGGCGTCGGGAAGGCCTGTAATGATCCCGCTATGGCGTGCCTTCTTCATTTCGTCTGTATAGGCATCGAACACGCCATCGTTGTGTGTCTTGCGGTAATTGAATATATCCTGGACCCGTTCGGGAACTTTCCGCCCATAGGCTTCGAGTTCCGTGTGTATGAGTCTGATGCCACCAAATGGCATGATTGCCCGTTTCAGAGCCTCGTCTGTCTGCAATCCGACAATCGTTTCCAATTCCCTGTCGATATAACCGGGGTCATGGCTGGTGATTGTGGAGATTGTATCGCTATCGATATCGTACATGCCGCCACGGTCACGTTCGACCACAAGGGCGGATGAAAGCTTACCCCACAATTCCCGTGTCCGTTCGGTGGGCTCGGCGAGGAACGATTCGTCTCCGTCGTACGGTGTGTAGTTTTCGATGATATGTGTTCTGGTATCCATTGCATACTCCTATCGGGTATGTGTGTACCATGCGGTGAAAAAGTTTACTGTGATTCAAATCACATGTATGATATCGTAGTCGGGGAGGCACCTATGGATTCGAACTGCATGTCCTGCACATGCCTACATGATCTCTGCTTGAGCAAGGTTCCGTTGTTTGCCAGTCTGGACCACGCCAACCTGGTGACCATCACCACGCAGATGCAACACAAATCCTACCGCAAGGGAGAGACTATCATCAGTGAAGGTTCGCACCCCCTGGGGTTCACGGTGATCCAGCATGGTAGCGCCAAGGCGTATCGCATCACAGCCGACGGTAGGGAACAGATCCTCTACATTTTCCCTACCCACGACTATTTCGGAGCCCGATTCCTTTTCACAGAGGATGCGGTTCCCTATTCGGTCGAAGCTTTGGAAGAGACACATGTCTGCATCCTCTCCAAGACGCAGCTCATGCAATTGCTGGCCGAACACCCTCCGGTTGCCTTGGAGTTGATCGAGGCTATGGCCCACCGCATGCGACGACTCGAACTGGTCGTGCAGAGTATGGGTGGCCGCAATGCCGAAATGCGGATCGCCTCCATGCTGTTGGAGTTCATGGACACATACGGAAAACAGACCGACAGGGGCATTGAAGTGACCCTTCCCCTTAGTCGTGAAGGGTTGGCCAACTATGTGGGCATGGCACGCGAGACACTGAGCCGCAAGCTTTCCCAGCTTGAGGAGGAGGGAGTCATTGCGTTCATCGACTCCAGGCAGATGCTGGTGAAGGACCGGGGAATGCTTGTGGACCTGTCGGTGTTGGCCGCGGAATAATTAGACGTATACGGCGGCCATGGTGATGATGAGCAGGATCGATACCACCGTATCGAGGGACAAGGTATTCGCCACGTAATCCATGTTGGGCTTGTCGTCCTGTCTCATGAAAATCGAGATGACAAACGGTGGTGGTGTCAGGAACATGACCATCATCGCATAGCGGTACATGGCATCCATTCCCAACAATTTGTCGACAATGAACGTATTGAGCAGCAACACCAGTACCAACGAAAGAACTTTGCGTACAAGAATGGTCTTCAGCGATGCGACCAGTCCTTCCTTCTGGATGCTGATGCCATACCCGATGGTAATGGCGATAAGTGGGACGGTAAGACGGCTGAGCATGTCGACGAATTCACCGAGGCTGTTGAGGAACGGACCGGATTCGACATGGGGTTTTATGAAGCTGACGACCAATCCGCTGAAAATCGAAATGATCACCGGGCTGGAGGCGAACTGCTTCAACAGTGCTTTTGGAGAACTTATATCGCCCCGCTCCTTGATCAACAGGGCCATGAGCACGAAGAAGACGAAAAGCACCTGGCCGAGATCGACCAGGGCGATCTTCCCAAGATGCTGCTGACCATACAAGGCGAGAAACAGGGCATATCCAAGCATCCCCATCTCGAAGCCACCCATCATCAAGGCGAAATAGGGCGATTCGATACGGGATGGTCGTGCAAGCAGCTTGCCCAGTACCACCATGAGGGCACAAGAGGCGAACACCAGCATTACGAGGACAAGATAACTGGCCTCCACTTCAATTGCGGAGAATGCCTGGAACAGAAGCGCCGGCAAGGCCAGATTGGAAACCAGCTTCTTCATGTCCCCGATGGAACGGGGAGAGAAGAAGCTGATTTTCTGAAGAGAATAACCAACTATGAACAACAACAATACGGGAAATACGGGAAGCAGGGTTTCCAACATCTACAGCTGCCCTATTAGAATGTATTGGTGATGTAATATTCCAATTGTCCGATCTGGAAGGCGCGGTCAGCAAGGACTGCCTTCACCACGTCTCCAATGGAGATGATGCCGACGACTGCGTCGTTGTCTACGACCGGCAGGTGTCGGAACCGTCCGGTGGTCATGAGCTGGAGACACTCGTCGAGACTCTGGTGGGGTTTCACATAGGTGACCCCTTTGGTCATGACGTCCGAAACGGAGACTGTCGTCGAGAATTCAATGCGCCCTGCGAGATGTTTGACCACATCGCGTTCTGAAAGGATACCCTTGATGGTACCGGCTTCATCGAGAACCAATACGGCACCGATTCTGTGCTGGGTCAATTTCAGGATGGCTTGTGCCATGGTATCGGAAGGAAGGACGGTCACAATCTCGCTTCCCTTCTGGTCAAGTATCGATCTCACTGTACTCATAAACGCACCTCCTCATACATGCGAACCGTTTGTCGGTTACCTTTGGATGTTACCCTGCAGATGTAGATTGCGCAAGTGGATTTGTTGGCTCGTCCGCTCCAATCGTGTGTTTTCAGGTCTGGTTCAACACCATTTGCACGAGAAACGACACAACCACGACCGCTGTCGAGATAATGAAACCATGCAGCATCGGCTTGAATCCCGAGCGGAACAAGTGCACGGCATCCGTCTTCAGCCCGATTGCGCCTAGTGCCATGACCATACAGAATTTACCCACCTTGGCGATACCCGCGGCAACTTCGGTGGAAAAGGTTCCGAGACTATTGAGCACTACGACTGCCAGGAAAAGCAGGACAAACCAGGGGAAAACGGCTTTGAAGGAGAATTTGGCACCGCCTCCCACTTGGGATTGCCTGGCTACCGAGCGCATCTGGATATAGGAGAACACCAGCACTACCGGGACTATCGACAATGTCCGTGTCAGTTTCACCACAATGGCAAAATTACCTGCCGCTTCGGAGAACGCATACCCTGCCGCCACGACGGACGAGGTGTCGTTCACCGCGGTTCCCGCCCACAGTCCGAATCCCAGGTCACTCATGCCGAACGCCCTTCCCATGAGTGGAAACAGCACTACCATAACAATATCGAACAAGAACGTGGCGGAGAGCGCGTAAGCGACATCCTGTGAATCGGCGTTGATTACGGGAGCGATTGCTGCTATTGCCGAACCTCCACAAATCCCGGTCCCTGCCGATATCAACCCCGATTGCCGCCACGGCAGTCCCAGGAGCTTGCCGACCAGATACCCGCCACCAAAAGCCGTAGCCAAGGTGAACAACATGACAATAAGGGAGAATGCTCCGACTTGCATGACTTGCTGTACGCTCAAAGTCACACCCATGCCTATGATGGCGAGTTTCAGGATCCGCTTCCCTGTGAAAGCGATTCCTGCCTGGAATAGGGGAAATCGTTTTGCAAGGGGATGGAATACCATGCCCACCAATAGTGCGAAGACCCCACCGCTAACGAGGTGTTTTGGAACGAGGGAACTGAGCATGTTTCCGACCAATGCCATGGCGGTGGCAAAGGCGATACCGGGAACAAGACCAAGGAATCTGGTGAAATATGATACCGATGTTTCGGGTGTCGTTGTATTCATGGTAATCAATGTATCGAAAACCTTTCATAATTACAAATTATATTTTATTATCATTACATAATATTTTGTAATAGGTGATCATAATGCTTGATTTTCGAATCCACACGTTCCTTTCGGTTTGCGAACATATGAGTTTCACCAAGGCCGCCCATGAGTTGCATCTCACACAACCTGCGGTTTCGCATCATATGCATGCCCTACAGGAGCTGTATGGACAAGAATTGTTTACCATTGTCGGTCGGCAAGTGGTACTTACGGAAGCTGGCAACCGGTTCAGAACCTTCACCCAATCCTTGCATCTGGATGTCAACCGTTTCATCAAGGAGTTCTCCCAAGTTTCGGAAATCGATGTCGTCAAATTTGGTGCCACCTTGACGATCGGAGAATTCACATTGCCTCCCATCATACACAAACTCATGCAAAACAATCCGAATCGGAAGCTCACGATGCATGTCGACAACACCGAGAACCTCCTGGCTATGATTGATTCAGGCCACATCGATTTCGCATTCATCGAGGGTGCGTTCGACAAGAACAGCTATGGGTACCGGCTCTTCTCCAACGAGCGGTTCATTGCCATCGGTTCACATGCATGCAAGGCTCGCCATCCACATCCGACTTTGGAGGAATTGCTCGGCGAACGGCTGTTGATACGGGAAACTGGATCGGGAACCCGCGCTGTGTTGGAGCGGATCCTGGCGGAGAGGGGCCTTTCGGTAGGATGTTTTTGCCACTTGGACGAAATAGGGAACCTGAACGTGATCAAACAATTGGTTGGCTCCGACAATGGCATTTCTTTCCTGTACGAGGCTGCTGCACGACAAGCTCTCCAGGAAAACAATATAGTTGAATTGGAGATTGGAGGATGGTCGGTCATGCGGGAGTTCAACTTCGTGTTTTCGCTTGATTCCCGTTATGAATCGAGGTTTCTACATTTTTTGGATGAATGCATATCCAATATGAATCCAATATAGAACATATTTTTTTATAATTTCTTCGTAATTGACATAACCTTTTGCCAAGTTATGTGTTTTTTTGTTGTGGAATCGAAAAGGTTCGCATACAATACCGGTACTGGTATTGGAAAAAATAGGAGGAATTGCATGAGTAAAAAAGCACTCTTGGTTGTGTTGGTACTGTTGGTTGCAATGACAGCTTCTGTGTATGCAGCAAGCATGGGAAGTATCGGACTGGTGAATTATGCCAGTTTGTCGGATTTGGAAGAAGATGATTCATCTGCCTATGTACCTGGTATTCGCGGTGAGTTCTTCCTCAGCGACTATTTGGGAATATCCGCCGACGCATTGGTTCTCGCCTCATGGGAAGACTATTATGGTGATACTTCGTACCTCATGATGTATATCATCGATGTGGTTGCAAGAATACCCCTCGGCTTGATCGAACCCTATGCCGCCTTGGGCCCTGTATACTTGGGATATATCACCGAGGAGGATACGTACACCGACGAGGATTCGTTTGGATTCAATGTTCGCGGTGGTGTCGATTTCAATATTCTCGATTGGCTGAGTGTCGGAATCGAAGCCAATTATTTTGTCGACGATCTTGAATACTTCTTCGACAATACCGATTACTATTTCTCTGAGGAAGGCGTGCGGGAATCCGCTCTCATCGGTGTCACAGCCAAGTTCAAGTTCTAATATTCCTTTCATCAATCACAAGGCCGCCGCTGCAAACGGCGGCTTTTTCGTGTCCACCGGCAACCCGATGGGCATTGCCGGCTCCAACGCAACATGCTACCATGCCGCCATGGAACAACGTGCACTGGTATTCACCGGGGGGAAAGGTCCCCTGCCCGGATTCGATCTCTCGCTTATCCCAGAATGTTCCTACGTGTGTGCGGCCGACAGTGGAGTCGATACCGCGTTGAACATGGGATTTGCCGTGGACGAGGCGATCGGCGATTTCGATTCGATTTCGGCTCTCGGGCTGCTCGATACCATTGCCCACACGCGGTTGCCCCAGGAAAAGGATGTCACCGATACCGAAGCCCTGTTGCAACATGTGGCCTCCAAGAACATCCCCTCCTACATTCTTGTTGGCGGTGGCGAAGGTCGCTTCGACCACCTGCTCCATCTCTATACCCTTTTCGCAACCTATGGACCACCCGACCTGTGGATCACTGGCTGTGAAACCCTACACCTCGTTCGCCAAATACGCTCGTTCGACCACCTGCACAATTTTACTGTCTCCGTGCTTCCCGCACTGTTCAATGGAAAATCCACGGTCAATTCGAAAAACCTGCGTTGGGAGTTGCACGATTTCTCCATATCCTTGGATCATCAGAGTATCTCGAATCGGTGCATCGCCGATACCATGGACATCCAGGTCACAGGAGATCCGGTCTTTGTCTCCATTCCTTTTGCCAGGTAAAAATTAAACATGACAGCACCACCAAAATGCTATACAATGATACTGTTGATTGCCAAACGAAGCGAGAGGAGTGGGACCATGCAATGGTCCACTCTCCCGAGCGAGTGCAGGCAACGTAAGGATCTATACCTCGCCTCTTGGGGCGATAGAGGAGGCAAAGCCTCCACTTTTCTGGGCTTGCCCCGGGGTATTGATCCCTCTAATTGTATATATGCAGCGAGGATACCCACATGAACAAGAGTTATGAACTACTATGCCAAGAGGCCGTCATGCATGGGCCATTGGAGTCACTTTTTTGTTGTATCGGTGACCCGGTGATCGGCAATCCCACACAACTGATGATGGAAGCGACCTTCCGTTCGATGCTCTTTCCCGCACGATACCTCACATGTACCGTCACTTCCGCAAACGTCGAGCATGCGATCGATGGTATCAAAGCCCTCGGATTCTCCGGTGCCAACGTTACCGCGCCACACAAAGTCGCTGTGATTCCCTTTCTCGACGGGCTCACCGAATCGGCTCGGCTCAGCGGTGCGGTGAACTGTATAATCAAACAGGAAGGGAACTATATCGGGGACAATACCGATGGAAAAGGATTCTTGACCTCGATCGAACTCATCCGTCCGGTGGCTGGGATGCATGTCCTGGTCATAGGTGCCGGCGGAGCCGCACGGGCCATAATCACCGAACTGGCGTTGCATGGTGCGAGCACGATTACCATTGCGAACCGGACCGTGGAAAAGGCGCAGGATATCATCGATCGGGTCGGGCCCCACGTCAAGACGACCTTCACGAAGGAAGCATTTACCGGTACCTACACAATCGGTGCGCAGTACGACCTCGTAGTCCAAGCCACCAGCGTCGGCTTGTTCGATCCGGACAAGGGTTTCGACCTGGTCTGGGAACCGAAGGAGCAGGGCTCGCGGATTGCCGCCGACGTTGTCTTCAATCCGGTACACACACAGTTCCTTGCCTCGGCGGAGAAAGCCGGAGCAACGACAGTCGATGGATTGGGAATGCTGGTATTCCAGGGAGCGATCGCGGTAACACACTGGACTGGGAAAGAAGCCAATTGCGAAAGCATGCGCAAGGCACTGGAAGAGGCTTTCACTATCTGATACAACTGGGACAAGGAGCTCTCATGGACCAACAGGAAAAGGTTGAACCTATACACATATCTAAGAAGCTCCACCGGATAATCGCACTCTCCAAAAAGATTACCGGCGAGATCGACGGCACCGAATTGACCGAACAACAGATCAGTGAAAAGAACCAGCGATCCATCCCGAATAATTGGATAACCCGCAGAATCCTGAAAAAGCCCGCAAAGAAGGTTGAGACAAGCACATTCATCATTCCTGTCGAGGATGGAGTCCTCACCGGATACTTTTTCCAACGGCGGGGGAACGAAACCAAACAGTTGACCAGCTTGCGCCCATTGATCATCTTTTACCATGGTGGTGGCTGGGTCTGGGGCAACATGAACCTCTATAGCTTCATTTGCGCCCGTATCGCCTCGATCACAAACGCCGCGGTCCTCTCTGTCGATTACCGGCTCGCACCCCAATACAAGTTTCCCACGGCTGTGGAGGATTGTTACAACACCCTCATATGGGCATCGCAGGGTGCCCGTTACTGGAAAGTCGACCCGGAGCGGATTTTTGTCATGGGTGACAGTGCGGGCGGAAACCTTGCCGCTGTAGTGAGCCGACTTTCACGGGATAGGAAAGGACCTCGGATCGCAGGCCAAATCCTCATCTATCCTGTAACCGACGGCAGGTTGAGAACCCCGTCCTTCAACAAATTCAAGGATAGTCCCACCCTCACCGGCCGCGCGATGCAATTCTTTATCAAAAGTTACCAAAGCGAGCCGAAAGATATCCTGAACCCCAACTTTTCCCCCTTGTTGTCCAAGGACCACTCCCGGCTTCCTCCCACGTTGATTATCACGGCCGACAACGACCCCTTGCTGGACGATGGTAAACTGTATGCCGAAGCACTGGCTTCTGCCGATACGCCTGTCAAATACCTTGCATGCAAGCATACGGTCCATGGATTCCTCGCCTTCCCCGCGGCTGAGGGAACTGAGGAGACCGAATCCGCAATCATGCAGTTCGTAGGTGGGAGACCCATCGAGCAGGTCGAGTTGCTGACCATGTCGCAACTACGCAAACGGAACAAACGGGAGCTGCAAGTTGCCCGGAAGAGCAACAAGTCATTCATTGCGGCTGGAGTCGAAGAGAACTAGTGATCTGTACCTTCCTAACCGTTCGGAAACAGGTTGTCGCCGTTTTCCCCTGCCTTGCGCAGCGCCGGTATCTTACCGATAAGCAATCCGATCGATTCACGTAGCAACCCGTACCTACGTTCGCCGGTTGCCGAGAAATAGCAATACCAACACGCTTCATCCTGTTTATACCGGACATCGCACGTCAGGATATGCTCGGATGCCCAACCCCGCTGGGCAGGAACAAGAATCGGCTGGTCATCGGCACGTTGCCATTGCAGTCCGTCGGTACTGGTCAACAATACGATCGCAGAGGCTTCCTGCTTCCGGTCCGCATCCCAATAGCGCGCATTCTGCAATGCCACATAGGAATCGGAACCCTTGTACACGCACATCCGTCCGGCTCCCAAGCTACGCCACTTGTCGTTCGGTACCGCCTCGACCAAAGGCATCTGGGAATCGGGAATATACGTTCCATCGAGGGTTTCGGAAAATGCGGTACAGACATAACGGGAGGAGGCAGGATGTTCTCCCACCTTCGAGGATCCGACATACAAGCGGAATCCACCTTCCACGGGAAGGACCTGGGGATGGCTCAACACCGGATTCTTCCGGTAGTCGTCGGCAGAGGGAATTTCCTTCGCCTCCAACAGGAGCCGGGGCTCGCTCCAAATCGACAGGTCGTTCGAACTGCGCATCTCGATATGGGAACCCCTTACATGGGATTTCCGCATCCGCTTGGTGAGCTTCTCCACAAAGGGAATCGGCCGACCGTGTCGCTCATAGATGATATGGAACGCTCCCTTGTCCTTGAACAGAAACGGATACTTGCCCCGCACCTGCACCAGACCCATCGGTTCCCACATGATGCCACTATTGGAGACATAATGCTGGATACCCAACCAGGAGTGGGCGAACAAGTGCCATTTGCCGTCGGGAGCATCCTCCGGAAACAGGAATACCGGACAGGATAACCGCGGAACATACCACAGTCCCTCGATCACCGGTTCATCGGAGAAGGGAAACCACGAGGAGTCCTGCAGCTGTTCAACCGGTTGAACGCGTGAACCAAGCATCATCACAATCCCCGTTTTCGATCCTTACGTTTCTTGGTGAATATCGGATCGAGATACTTTTCCAGGTCATACTTTGCGGTAAGTTTCCTCATACCCAATGTGTAGAGGAAAAAACTGCCACCGATGGAGACAAGGAACATCATTCCAAGCCACAACGGCAACATCGGACTTTCAGGATCGACAAACCGTGCGATCAGGAACATGCAAACCAGAAACAGGATCGCCATGACCACAATATTGATTACGGTTGCGCCCAAGACGAACAACACCGTATTGATCTTTTTATTCATGTGGAACCTCCTCGACTTCATCCGTTTCCACTTTCCCCTTCCTCGAATCGAAGAAAAGAATACTCAGCATGAGCAATATTCCTGTCACCACGATGGAAGCATCGGCCACATTGAAAGTCGGCCATCGCTCGAAACCGAGGAATCCATAGACCTTGACACTAATGAAGTCGACTACCCACTCGGGTCGGAACATGCGATCGACGATGTTTCCCAATCCTCCACCGACGATTCCCGCCAGCATCCAGCGTTGGAACCGTGTAAGGTCGTTCGACCTCACCAGGTATATGACCAGAAATACCATCAGGATCAGGGGAAACACGATGAAAAGTATCCGTTTCACCATTTCGGGCAATCCGTCGCCGATACTGAATCCGATGGCGGAATTGCGGACATGGCAAATCCAGAGGAAATCGGAAAGGAACGATGCATGTACGGTGCCTTGGGGAATGGTTGCGACAACCCAAGCCTTGGTCAGCTGGTCGGCTGCCACAATGATTGCGGGGAGAACGAATGGGAACAACTTCTCGCGTCTGGTAATCTCCATGTTGGGATTCATCCTACTATAGTGCGGTCGGAAGCGCAATGAAAGATGCGTCAAGACCCAACTTCCCACTGAACTCGTTCGCCATCTGGCGCACACCGAACACCTCGGTGGCATAATGGCCTCCACAGATCATGGTGATTCCAGCTTCCTGGCAGTAGGGGTACATGGTATGCGAGGTCTCACCGGTGATATAGGCATCCAATCCCATGGCAACCGCTTCCTGGACTTCAAATGCCGCACCACCCGAGATGATGCCGACTGTCGAAACCAGATCCTTGCCGAACGGGAGGACATGCAGTCCGGTCTCCGGTCCGAGGTCCAATATGCTTGCAATCTCATCCACCCCCATCGGTTTTGGAAGCGTTCCGCTGTATCCGATATATTTCCCATGGTACAGACCGAACGGTTGTGGATCGGCAATCCCCAACAGCTTTGCCATAGTGGCGTTGTTACCCAACTCGGCATGCGCATCCAAAGGCAAATGGGCGGCGAACAGGGCGATATCATGCTCGAGCAATACGGCGAGCCGTTGGTAATGGGCACCCGTGACAGCGATCGGCTTTCCCCAAAAGAGTCCGTGGTGTACAAAGATCGCATCGGCCTGCATCTCGGCGGCTTGTCGGAATGTTGCCAGCGAGGCGTCGACGGCACATACGATCCGTTTGATTTCCTTGCCAGGTCTACCGACCTGCAATCCATTCAGCGACACGTCCGCATCGACAAATTCGTCAAGATTCAGACGTGTACGTATATAGTCTGCAAGCACTTCAATCTTCATACGGGCATTATAGAGAGTTGACATCAATTATTCCACCACCTATAGTGAGCCTCATGGCAGATTTACGGTTCTCCCGCCGTGAGCTTACGGCTGATGAGGCCAGGTTCACGTATTCTCCTTCAATTGTGGAATCTTGTGGTCCGATACCGGAGCACCCCGCTATCATAGGCCAACCGAGGGCTATGCGGGCTTTGGAAATGGGCCTTTCCATCCCTGGAAAAGGCTACAATATCTTTGTGAGCGGAGATCCGGGTACCGGCAGGTCCACAGCGATCCGCTTGGCTACGGCCACCTATGCCAACGACATCTCCCAATTGCGGGATATCGCCTTTATCCACAACTTCCGCCACCCCGATACGCCGGTCGCGGTCACCTTCCGTCCCGGAGAGGGCAAGGCGTTCGTGTTGGCGATGAAGAATTTCGTCACCCGGCTACGGCAGGAAATCGCCAAGCGCTTGGCCCAGTCCGACAGGATCGATAGTCCGACCCTGTCCACATTGGCCCATACTCTGTTGACCGATATTACCGAGAAATTTACCGATACCACTATCCAGACGCATATGTACCATATCCAGCAGGACTTGGCCGAACATGCATACCTGTTCGACCAGGATTCACCGCAGGAAATGCCCAATGGAAGCTTTTTCCTGCGCTATAGCGTCAATCTCCTCGTAGACCACGAACTGACGGACGCCCGGCCGCTGGTATTCGAGTCGCATCCGACATTCGCCAACCTCTTCGGATCACTGGATGCGCCGGGAGAGACTCGCGACGAACGCTACCTCCCCTTCCTCTCCATCCATGCAGGGTCGTTGTTACGGGCCGCAGGTGGCTATATCGTCATCAGCGCCGAAGAGATGCTTACCGTCGAGGGCCTTTGGGAAGCATTCAAACGCTTCCTCACCACCAGCGCACTGGTAATCCAGAATGCCACCCTCAGCCCTTCCCGCAGTGCCGGCATCCGACCCGAACCGGTACCCCTGTCTCTCAAGGTATTGCTGGTCGGCAGCGAGGATTCCTACGACGCGTTTTGCGAACACGATCCCGACTTCCTCAAACTCTTCAAGGTCTCGGCGGAATTCGACTACACCATGCCGGCGACTACAGAGAACATCGCGGGGTGCATCGGTTTCGTCCGTATGATCGAAAGCGAGGAACACCTCTTGCCGATCGATGCGACAGCAATCGCAGAATTGTTGCGATTCAGCGCACTGGCAGCCGAATCGCGCGATGAATTGACCACACAACTCTCGTTGTTGGCCGACCTGTTGCGAGAATCCGACTATTGGGCCAAAACCATGGGAGTTGCTGCGATCGACAAGGAAGTGGTGCTCCGAGCGATCCAGGAACGCGACTATGTCTCCAGTGTCACGGAGAACAGGATCTTCGATGAGATCGCAAGCGGAGAGATGATCATTGCGCTGGATGGCCACAAGACAGGCGTCGTCAACGGGCTGGCAGTCCTCGACAGGGGCCCGTCCTCGTTCGGCACCCCCACGGTCATAAGCGCCACTGTCGCTCCGGGAAACGAAGGAATCGTGAACATCGAGCATGAAGCGGGCTTATCGGGTGAGATCCACGACAAGGGACTGCTTATCCTGGAGGGGTACCTGCGCAAACGCTACGCCCGCAATTTTCCCCTTTCCATCTATAGCGGCATCTGTTTCGAACAGTCCTATGCCGAAATCGACGGCGATTCGGCATCATCCAGCGAGCTCTACGCGCTGCTGTCCGCTATCGGAGAAATCCCGGTCAAACAGAATATCGCGGTGACCGGATCGGTCAACCAGATGGGAGAATTGCAGCCGGTGGGGGGAATCAACGAGAAGATCACCGGATTCTACCATGTGTGCGAACGCCTGAAGCTGAAGAACCATCCCGGTGTGATCATTCCGGTCCAGAATATCAAGAGCCTGATCCTTCCGTATGAAATCATCGAGGCAATCGAACGCAAGGAGTTCCATATCTATCCTGTGCAGACGATAGACGAGGGCATGCAGATACTCACCGACCGATTGGCCGGGAGCCGCAATCAGAAGGGCAATTTCCCTCCCGATACGCTCAACAGGGCTATCGAGGACCGTCTCAAGGATTTGTTCGAGATTTCACGCCCGCAGAACTGACCGCCATTCTCTTGTTGAGGGTATGCCAAAAACGCAGGACGAGGAACAGCGAGAAGGCGAAGGTCGCCAAGTCCGCGATCGGCTGGCTCAGCTGCATCCCCCTGATTCCAATCAGTTTCGGAAGAGTCAGGATCACCGGGACGAAGAACAGTCCCTGGCGGGACAAAGCTGTCAGCGAAGCCTGTTTCGCCTTTCCGATGGACTGGAACAACATGGCCACAATGATATTCATGGCCTGTAGCGGCATGACCACACATTGCAATCGCATGGCCAACGCCCCTATTTCCACTACCGTCCGGTCGGTCTTGATGAAGAACCGCATGATGGTTGGAGCGAACAAGAACCCGAGGGTCCCAAGAATCGTAAATCCCACCACACCGGTTATCAACGAGAAGCGGAAGGCTGCCTTGAGCCTATCCAATCGCCCCGCCCCCCAGCTGAACCCGGAGACGGGCTGGAAGCCTTGCCCGAACCCTATGAGCGCGGAACCAAGGAATTGCATGGTCCTGGTGACAATGGTCATGGCAGCCAGGGCGGAATCGCCGAAAGGTGCCGCCACATTGTTGAGCAGGATCATGGAGATACTCGCCATCCCCTGACGATAAAAGGCCGGCATGCCCGTGGTGACGACCTCTTTGTAAACCCATTTCTTCCAACGGAAATTCGCGAGGGAGAGGTGGAGCGTGCTTTTCCCGCGTAGGAAAAACGAGAGTAGGATGACGAAGGAGACCGATTGGCTGAATATCGTGGCAATGGCAGCTCCCTTGATACCCATATCGAAACCGAATATGAGCAGGGGATCGAGCACGACATTCAGCACGGATCCGACAACCATCCCCCGCATACCCAGACGTGCATTGCCTTCACTTCGAAGCGTGGTGTTCATGACAAACGATGCTGCCATGATGGGAGCTCCGAAGAGTATGATGCCGCCATAGGCCATCGCATAGGGAAGTATCGTATCGGTGGAACCGAGAAGCCGCATGAACGGCTCGAGGAAAGATACTCCCATGACCAACAGCAGCAGACCGATTCCCAATGCGGTGAAATAGGCTGTGGAGAGGACCTGGTCGGCCTTGTCGTTCTCCTTCGCCCCCAGTAGCCGGGCGATATAGTTGCCTGCGCCCAGTCCCAACGTCATGCCGATGGCCTGGATGATCGACATGAGGGAGAATACGATACCGACGGCTCCGCTGGCCTGTGTTCCCAAGCGGCTGACGAACACGGTATCGGCCATATGGTAGAAGGTGGTGACCAGCATGGATATGATTGTGGGAACTGCCAACGAGGAGATGAGCCGGGACACGGGAGTCTCGGTCATCCGTATATAGTTCTCCTCGGCTGTCAAGCGTTTGGAGACGAAGGCACCCATGGCTACCGATCCCTTATCGCGTTGTACCAGGCATGCATCAATATCCCGAAAGCCACCGAGACATTCAACGAACCCTTGCTCCCGGCGAGGGGGATGCTCACTCGTCCCAAGGAGGCGTCGGCGAGAGCCAGCAGGGCGGGACTGACTCCCAATTCCTCCGAACCCAGCACAACCGCACCGGATGTGGGAAATTCGAACGATGCGATATCGGTTCCTCCCAGTTCCAGTGCGAACAGGGGTGTATTCGAGAATCGGGTCACGACCTGGTCTTCGGCCAGTTCCTCCCACGGTATGGTCCCGGTGCATCCGCGCGCGCTGCGTGTCGCCCTGGGGTGTTCGGGCGAGGCGGTCGGTTCCACCAACACCATGTGTTGTACTCCAAAGGAATCACCGGTCCTGAAAACCGATCCCACATTGAACGGAGAACGGAGACGGTCCAGTACCACCGTGAAGGGAAGGACCGTACGGTGGGAGGCATCCAATCGGGCTTCGTGCGCATCCCGAAAATCCCAGTCCGCCTTTTCGATGCCCAAATCGGTATGTAGGGTATGGGATGCATCGGCCAAGGCCCAAAGCAACCGGTCGTTCCCATCGGAGGCGAGGACTTTACGGCAAGCCGTACGCGTCGGCCCGCTGATTCTGGTGTCGTTCGAGTCGAGCACGATCTGGCATACGGCACGAAGATAAGGAATATCCACAGGCGCCTGCTGTCCGAAAGACACTGCAGTCTCATCGAGTATGCGTGCGCACTTTCTCAGTTTCGTTCCCTCGGCGAGCGAGGAAAGCTTTGCAATGGTAATCACTCTGTCTCTTCATCCTCGGTCCGGGCGGTTTCCGAAGGGGATATGCAAATGGCGAACTCCCCTTTGATCGAAGTCCGTTTCGCAAAATCCCCGGCAACCGTTTGTGCCGTCCCGTCCACGAACTCTTCGAAAGCCTTGGTCATCTCCCTTCCCACCAATATGCGGCGATCCGGTGCCAAACTGGCCAATTCCTCGAGCAATTTCACCACACGGAAAGGCGACTCGTATACGATGAAGGCTTCGTCCCTCGCAAGCAACTCCACAAGCCGCTTGCGTCGACGACCTGCACGCGGACTCATGAATCCCTCGAACAGGAAAGCCTTGCCGACAAATCCACTGACAGAGATGAGTGTGGCCAAGGCCGACGCACCTGGAATCGGCACGATGGGAAACCCTGCTTCCCGCACGGCATTCACAACACGTGCCCCCGGATCGCTGATACCAGGGGTCCCCGCATCGGAAACAAACGCAATATTGTTGTCTTCCGAGAGCAACTTCACGATTCCGGCGGCCGAAGAGGTTTCGTTGTGTGCATGGCAGGCGATCAGCCGCTTGTGTATATCGTAACGGGTCAGCAACCGCTGCGTATGCCGTGTATCCTCGCATGCGATAACATCGACCTCCCGAAGGGTCTGCAATGCACGCATCGTGATATCTTCCAAATTGCCGATCGGTGTCGCCACCATGAATAATGTTCCCATGCCGCCATTCTATCGGTTAAACGGGCCATGGGCAATGGTGAAATTTACCAACACCCTTGCCACCACTTCCCGGTTTTGCTTGGACTAACCATGCATGAATTATCATCTAATCCAAAAAATGTGTAAAATTTGCTATTCAGATGCAGGTTTTACAAGAGTTGGCACGGTGTTTGCATAGTAGTGGTGCAAGAAGAGACAATACGGTACGCCGCCAGTGGCACCGATACATAAGGAGAACATATGAAGACTTTCAAAAGATTCAAGGACATTGTGAACGCCAATGTGAATGCAAAACTCGACAAGATGGAAGACCCGGAGAAGATGATCCGTTTCATGCTTTCGGAAATGGAAGAGACCCTTATCGAGGCGAAGAGCGCCGCGGCGGAACGCTTGGCGAACCGCGCTATCATCGAAGATGAGATCAAGCATGCCAAAGAGCTGCTCAACCGTTGGGAAAACCGCGCCAAGCTTGCGGTCGAGAAGGAACGCGACGACCTGGCCCGCGAAGCCTTGGTTGAGAAGAACCGGGCTGTCAAGCGCCTTGCCGGACTTGAAGAGGAACTGATCCAGATCCAGTCTATCGTCGATTCCATGCAGGACCAGATCGCCAAGCTCGAATCGAAACGGGAAGAGGTCCGGGACAAGCAACGCATGTTGGTCCAGCGCGCCTACCACGCCAAGGAAAAGAAAAAGGTCGTGGAGACCTTGCGAGAGATCGACGCGGTATCTTCCTGCAGAAAGTTTGCGGAGTTGGAAGAGAAGATCGAACGGATGGAAGCCGATGCCGAGATGGCTGGATTCTCCGGATCCGCCCACTCCACCGAGAAGCAATTTTCCCAGATGGAATCGGACGAGGCTATCGAAGCTGAACTTGCCAGCATGAAAGCGGCAAAGACCAAGAAATAATCTAGAAGAAACAAGGAAGGAATAGTATGGAAAACCGGTACAGCGAACGCTACCGACAATATATGAGAAGCGAGTACCGCAAGGGCTATCATGATGGAATTTTCGATGCGGCACCTGCCAGAGGGTTGCGTCGATCACGGGATGGGGTGCTCTTTGGTGTCTGCCAGGGAGTCGCCGATTGGCTCGAGATCCCTGCCTGGCCACTGCGCCTTGGAGCGGTCATCGCATTCTTTGCCAGTGGATTTTGGCCCGTCGGAGCGATATATCTGATTGCGGCGTTGTTGATGAAACCCGCGGCAAAGTAGACAACAAGGTATGCGTGCAGAAATAGGCTGTTGCGAAAGTCTGAAAAACTTGAGCGACAGCCTGTTTTTATGCCTCCAGGATCTCCTTGTATTTCCTGTACAATCCACGGAATTGGTCATAGGTCAGTCCCATGGCCGAGGCGGCTTCCTTCTGATTGCCCTCGGCTTCGGACAGAGCCCTTCGGATGAAGGAGATATCAAGGTCACGCTTGGCCTGTTCATAGGAATCCAGCGCAAGCGTTGCTTCGAACGGCACGGCGGGAACCTCGTCCTCAGGCACTTCGGGCTTTGCCACGGGTATGCAGGGGGCATAGGGATTCTCGAACGGATTGAACTGGATCGTGGTTATCTCTCGCCCAGCTGCCCGATACACCGCACGTTCCACCACATTCTTCAATTCACGGACATTGCCGGGCCATGGATAGGACAGCAGTTGTCTGCGGACAGCTTCTGTGAGGACAGGCATATCGGATCTACCGCACTCCAGGGACATCTTTGCCGCAAAGAATTCAGCCAATAGCAGGATATCCTCTCCCCGTTCCCGCAATGGAGGCAGGAACAGCACCTCGAACGAGAGCCTGTCCAGCAGGTCCTCCTTGAACTTTCCTTCGGCACACAAGGTGGGCAGGTCGGCGTTCGTCGCACCGACAATCCGCACATCGCTTTCATGGGTCTTCGACGATCCCACCCGCTCGAATGTCCCGTACTCGACCACCCGCAGAATCTTCTCCTGGACTTCCAGGGGAATCAAGCCGATCTCGTCCAGGAACAACGTCCCGCCTTCGGCTTCCTCGAACCGTCCCTTGCGCGTTTTTGTCGCTCCGGTGAAGGCACCTGCCTCGTACCCGAACAGTTCGGTCTCTATCAAAGAGGGTGGAAGGGCCGCACAGTTGACGGTGACCAGGTTGTGTTGCCAGCGTGGACTCAGATAATGGAGACGGGATGCCGCGATCTCCTTGCCGCTTCCGCGTTCACCGACTACGAGAACACTCCTGTTTACCGTTGCTGCACGACTGAGGGCTTGCTGAAAATTCAGGAAGGTTTCAGATTCTCCCAAAGGGGCCTGGGCATAGCCCGAACGCTCTTCACTCATAGGTGGATTCTACCATAGGTTGGTCAATTTCACCAATACCTATCTGCCACACAAGCAGGACAGATTCAATACAAAGTACCACAAATCCTGCTTGCAAGCGAGTTAAGAATGTTTCATAGTGTTCTGGGGAGTTTTTTCTGATGTTGGCACGGTTCATGCTTTATACAAGATAGAGAGTATGAAGATGCTCTGATATCAGTTGTACAAGGAGTAGAATATGGGAGTTTTCTCACGTTTCATGGACATAGTAAACGCCAACATCAACGCTTTGCTGGACAAGGCTGAAGATCCCGAAAAGATGATCAAGCTGATGATGCAGGAAATGGAAGATACCTTGATCGAGCTCAAGTCCTCCTGCGCCGGCAAAATGGCCTCAAAGGCCAAATTGGACCGCAATCGCAGCGATCTCGAATCCCTCGTCAGCCGCTGGATGAGCCGCGCCGAGATAGCCCTGGCTAAAGGTCGCGAGGACCTCGCGCGGGAAGCGCTGGTAGAGAAGCGCCGGGCACAGGACGATTTGGCCCGGATGGAAGAGGAGAGCGCACGCTATGCCGACATGATCGGCAAAAGCAAGGAAGATATCGGTAGACTGGAAGACAAGCTGCAATCGTTGCGGCAGAAGCATCAGGTTATTGTCGAGCGGGCCGCACGGGCACGTGAGGAACAAGCAGCCAACGACACCATCCGCAAAGCTTCGGATGCCGCAGCCTTCTCCCGTTTCGATCATATGGAACAGCAGGTTGACCGCATGGAGGCCAGCGCAAGCATGGGAAGACCCAGGGCCGACTTGGATTCCAAGTTCGCGGACCTCGAGGAATTGGATGATATCGAAGCGGAGCTCGAACAGTTGCGCAAACACGCGAAGAAAAACTGAGTGACGGGCATCCGGGGGAAGGGAAATAATGAATAGTGATAACTTGGTTGCAATCATTGCGATCGTCGCGCCGTTCTTGTTCGCTGCGTGGGTCATCAAGGCCAGCATACGGGCAAAGGAACGGAAGCGGGGAGCCTCCACCCAAAAGGAGAACGAGCGACGACAGAGCGATAGGGAATTGGAAGACGGAATTATGGATCTGGCCAAGCGGATAGAGAATCTTGAGATCATTCTCCGCAACAGACACAACAATAAGGAATAGGAAGGATGTATATGGCTACCAAACGATTGTACCGGTCCCGAAGGGGTAAGATATTTGGCGTTTGCCAAGGGATTGCCGATTGGAGAGACCTCCCGGTCGATATTCTCCGTGCGATCACCGCAGTTTCGATTATCGTGACCGGCATTTTTCCCGGAATCGTGATCTACGCATTGATCGCGTTGTTCCTCCCATTGGAACCGGGATACGGCACACACTACGAGGAATCGGAACACAACCAGGAAGAACGGGGACCATTCAACCGGACCCGTGAGGACCTGCGCGAGACGTTCGAGAACTTGAAGAGGAAAGTCGAAGGCATGGAAGAGAATATCTTCGACAAGGAACGGGATTGGGACCAACGGTTCCATGGGGACCAGAAATAATATGAAACGAGTATGTGTATCGATACTTATCCTGCTTGCCGCAAGTCTTTCGCTTGGGGCTGCAGGGGAAACCTATAGGAACGATTTGACATTGAGAAAAGACGGGGAAGTCCAGATCAAGAGTGACGTACCCGATATCACCATAATCCAGGAATCGAGGGGGGACTCGGCTGCGGTAACGCTCACCGGCGCCGCACGGGACCGGTACAGCATGACAGTCCGTGAGGATCGCGATGGAATCTTTGTCGAAGTCAAACGAAAGCAACGATTGGGCATCGACCTGTTCCAGACACTTGATGCGCACCTCACCGTCACGTTGCCGAATTCCTGGACCGAAGGCGAACTTTCCGTATCGACGGTTTCGGGGCAACTGAAGATTCCCGGTCCGTTGTATGCCGAAGAGGTGGAACTCCATTCCGTCTCCGGATCCATCGGCTTCGATTCGCTATCAACAACCGACTCGTTGGAGATAGCCAGCGTTTCCGGATCCATAGAAGGCAAGACCATTGAAGCTGGAGATGTAGGGATCACAAGTGTTTCGGGTGCCATCATGATCGACAAGATCATCTCGACTTCCAGATCGGATGTCGAAGTGGGCAGTGTATCCGGTGCCATCAAGCTTCCCTTGCTCGATGCTTCGAACGCTACGGTGGAGAGCATATCCGGAGCAATCAGTGTCACCCTGCCCCGGACTTTCGGCGGCCGCGTGTCGGCATCGTCCCTCAGCGGTTCGATATCGACCAGCATCGACGGTGTACATGATCTCAGTACCGAAAAGAGGACGCAAACCTTCGCTGTCGGCAACGGTTCGGCATCCCTTGAGGTCTCCACCACTTCCGGTGCGATCCGGATTTCACAGTGAACGGCAACATTTCCTGACTCCGGAGGCTTCACCTCCCGATAGCATACCGCCGGTACTTGGTTCCGGTGGTTTTTTTATCTTGACCATCACGAGGCTTTCCAGTATTTATTAGGTAGCTAACTAATAGGATTGAAATATGGACCCATCTTCCCACAGTTGCCCCACCATCCCGCTGCTTGCGCAAATCACACGGCTACGGTTTCTGCGTGGCCATGCGTTGCTCTCCTCGCTGGATATCCATCCGGCGCAGTTCCATTTGCTGATGATGCTCGACCGCGTCAATCCCATGAGCCAGGCCGAACTGGCCGGAAAGCTCATGATTAAGCCATCTACCCTCACGGTCATGCTCCACCGATTGATGAAAAACGACCTGGTGCGGCGAGAGCGGGACCGTGTCGATGCCCGGGTCATGCGGGTACATATCACCGCGAAGGGAGCCGACCTGCTCAAGCAGGCCCACGACCGGTTCCTTCAATTCGAATCGGAAACGTTCGAAGGGTTCAGCCCGGAGGAGAAGGCCCTCTTCGAGACCTTGGGCAACCGTATACGGGACAACTTGATCAAAGCGGTCGAGGGGGAGGATCCGACATGTCCATGGTATTGAAATATCTGAAGGAATCGACCTTTCCCATCGTATTGGTTTTTTTGCTGCTCATGTTGAAGGTCTTCGCGGACCTCACACTGCCCCTGTACACTTCGAACATCGTGAATATCGGTATCCAACAGGGAGGTATGGAAACGGCGGTGCCGGCGGTCCTTACGGCACAAACATATGCGGCCGTGGAGGCGCGTTTGGATAGCGGTGATGCGACTGTCCTGGCCGCCTCCTACCGGTACGACACCGAAACCTACCGGCTTCCCGCCTACGTGCTAGTCGAAGACGCTCCGATTCAGGAAGTAACGTTGTTGCCGATACTGGCCCGACTGGGCATGGGAGAAACCGCCGGGCAACCGGCAACGGAAAGCATCCTCAAGCAAGCTGCCCTCGCCTATATCCGTACGGATCTTGAACTGTTGGGTGTCGATGTACCGGCAATCCAGAATTCCTATATCGTCCAGGTCGGATTGCGCATGCTCGCCATATCCGCATTGGGAGTAGCCGCGTCCATCCTGGTCTCCTATTTCGCCTCCCGGGTAGCCGCCCGATTGGGAAGACGGTTGCGGGGGGATGTGTTCAAGAAGGTAGTCTCCTTCAGCCAGGATGAGATGGACCGGTTCTCCACAGCCTCCCTGGTCACCAGAAGCACGAACGATATCCAACAGATCCAACAATCCTTCGTAATGATTCTCAGGGTAGTCATATTTGCCCCGATGATGGCACTTGGAGGCCTATTCAGGGTCCTGAGGACCAACAGCAGCATGTCTTGGACCATCGGAGTCGCGGTGCTGGCTATATTCACCATAGTGATCACCATGTTCGCACTTGCCATGCCGCGCTTCAAGCGATTGCAGATCCTGGTGGACAATGTCAACCAGGTTGTCAGGGAAACCTTGAACGGCTTGCAGGTCATCCGAGCCTTCAACACCCAAGACCACGAGCGCTCGCGGTTCGAAAAGGCCAACAGCGAGCTGACAGCCACCTCGCTGTTCGTGAACCGGGCCATGTCCGGCATGATGCCCCTGATGATGCTTATCATGAACTTGACCGCGATACTCATCATCTTCAAAGGCGGACAGCATATCCAAGCCGGAACGATGCAGGTCGGGGATATGATGGCGTTCATCCAATATGCCATGCTGATCATCATGTCCTTCCTCATGATCACCATGTTGACTATCATGTTGCCTCGTGCATCCATCTCTGCCGCCCGCATCAGGGAAGTCCTGCAAACCCCGGTTACCATCGAGACCGCCTCGTCCACCGTACCCTTTCCCCCGGAACCACAGGGTCTGGTAGAGTTCAATCATGTGGGCTTCACCTACCCGGGAGCCAACACCGAGGCGATCTGCGACATATCGTTTGTCGCGGAACCAGGGACTACAACCGCCATAATCGGCAGTACCGGAAGCGGCAAATCGACTCTGCTGAATCTGATTCCACGGTTCCACGACGTCACCTCGGGCTCGATCACCATTGACGGGATCGATATCCGGCAACGGGATCTGACAGCGCTGCGGAAACTGGTCGGATACGTTCCCCAACAGGGGTTGCTGTTCAGTGGAACGATTGCTTCGAATATCGCATATGGCGAACCGGATCTCAAATCCGAGGCGATCGAAGCGGCGGCGGACATCGCCCAGGCCGGCACCTTCATCGGAGAGAAACCGGAGACGTACCAGTCGCCTATAGCCCAGGGAGGCGTAAATGTATCGGGAGGACAACGGCAACGATTGTCGATTGCCCGAGCGATCGCAGCTACCCCAAAGATCCTGTTGTTCGACGATAGCTTCTCGGCTCTCGACTACCGAACGGAAAACCAATTGAGAAAGCGGCTGCATACCGACGTACCCGATACTACGGTGCTGGTGGTGGCCCAACGCATCAGCAGCATCATCCATGCCGACACGATCCTCGTTATAGACGAAGGTCGGCTTGTCGGAAAGGGAACACATGCGCAACTCATGCAAAACTGTCCGGTTTACCAACAGATAGCACATTCGCAACTGTCCCTGCAGGAGATCAAGAACCATGGATAGACCAGAACAAAAAAAATCGGGACAACAGGCACTCCCGGCTTTCCGCGGCGGACGTGGACCCGGAGGCCATGGGTTGGGTGCCCCAGTGCAAAAGGCCAAGGACTTTTCAGGTACTGTGAAAAAATTGGCCAAACGCATCTCTCCCTATACATTCGCAGTGGTCATAGTCGTGTTGTTCGCCTTGGGTGCCACAGTATTCACTATTGTCGGCCCGAAAATCCTGGGAACAGCAACCACCACAATCTTCGAGGGAATCACAGGCAAGCTTGCGGGGGGCGATGGAATCGATTTCGCGCGGATCGGCCGTATCCTCTCGACCTTGGTTGTCCTGTATGTGCTCAGCGCCCTCTTCATGTTCAGCCAAGGCTTTATCATGAGCACCGTCACCCAGCGCATCTCGAAAGCACTTCGCAAGGATGTGGCCGACAAGATACACCGCATGCCCATGCGAAGCTTCGATTCCACCACCCATGGGGAAATCCTCTCACGTGTCACCAACGATATCGATACCTTGGGCCAGAACCTCAACCAGGGGCTCATACAAGTCCTCACCTCGATCACTACGATGATCGGAGTATTGGTGATGATGCTCTCCATCAGCTGGTTGATGACCATGGTCACCCTGGTCATCCTACCGATTTCCTTCCTGTTCATCGCACGGGTGGTCAAGGCTTCCCAAAAGCATTTCATGGAGCAGCAGAAATCGTTGGGAACGATCAACGGTCAAGTCGAGGAAGTCTACAGCGGACATATCGTGGTCAAGGCCTTCTGCGCCGAGGACCGGGTGGTCGAAGCTTTCGACGAAGTGAATGAGAAGCTCTACGACTCCGCATGGAAATCGCAATTCCTTTCCGGTCTCATGATGCCGGTCATGCAGGGAATTGGAGACCTGGGGTATGTCGCGATCGCACTGCTGGGTGGGACCCTTGCGATTCGTGGAGTCATTTCGGTTGGCGATATCCAGGCATTCATCCAATACATGCGCAACTTCACCCATCCCATCGCGCAAGTGGCCCAGGTGACGAACCTGTTGCAGTCGACGGTGGCGGCGGCCGAACGGGTCTTCGAATTCCTCGAGGGGGAGGAGGAGACGGAAGAGCATGCCTCGTGTATCCTGGGACGGCTATCGGGGGACGTGGACTTCGAACATGTCCGCTTCGGGTATGACAAGGCAGTTCCGGTAATCAAGGATTTCTCAGCGAAGGTGGGCCAAGGCATGAAGGTCGCGATTGTAGGACCGACCGGAGCTGGAAAGACCACCATGGTGAAGCTGTTGATGCGTTTCTACGAACTCGATGGCGGCAAAATCAGTATAGATGGCAAGGATATCTCCACACTCTCACGCAGCGACCTCCGTTCACATTTCGGTATGGTGTTGCAGGATGCCTGGCTGTTCAACGGAACGATCCGGGAGAATATCCGCTACGGTAGGTTGGATGCCACCGACGATGAAGTTGTCGCGGCGGCGAAAGCGGCGCGGATCGACCACTTTATCCATACCCTTCCCGATGGGTACGACATGGTGATCAACGAGGAATCCTCCAATATCTCCCAAGGACAACGCCAGCTTATCACCATTGCCCGTGCGATCCTCGCCAACCCCAGCGCCCTGATCCTTGATGAGGCGACCAGCTCAGTCGATACCCGCACCGAAGTGTTGATCCAAGAAGCGATGGACCACCTCATGGCAAGACGGACAAGTTTCATAATCGCCCATAGGCTCTCGACCATCCGCAATGCCGATATCATCCTGGTCATGAAGGACGGCGATATCGTGGAACAAGGGTCGCATGACCTATTGTTGCGGCAAAACGGCTTCTATGCGGATCTGTATCGGGCCCAATTCGAAGATATCGGATCCTTACCCGCATGATCTTGCTGGAAGTTTTCATCTAGTCAAAGACTCGGTTGCACTGTAGTATTGACGGAAGTTGTGAAGGGGGCGTTGGGTTGGTAATCGGCTTGGACGTGGGATCCACTACTATCAAATGCGTGGTTCTTGATGAAGACAACCGTATTGTGTTCTCACAGTACGAACGGCATCTCTCCCAGATCGCTTCACAATCGGCACGCCTGCTCGAACATATCCGGACCAATGTCCTCCATGGCCAAAGCGCGAAACTCATGATCAGTGGTTCGGCGGGCATGGGTATGGCCGACCGCTGTAGCCTCCCCTTTATCCAAGAGGTCTATGCTACCCGGATCGCTGCCCGAAAACTTACACCCCAGGCCGATGTGATCATCGAACTCGGCGGTGAGGATGCCAAGATACTCTTCCTTTCGCATGGCATGGAAGTACGGATGAACGGTTCGTGTGCCGGAGGAACCGGGGCATTCATCGACCAGATGGCCTCCTTGCTTCAGATTTCTGCAGACGAGATGGACAGGGAAGCGGCCCGGGCCGAGAAAGTCTACACCGTAGCCTCCCGGTGCGGCGTATTCGCAAAGTCGGATATCCAGCCATTGCTCAACCAAGGGGCACGTAAGAGCGATATCGCGGCGAGCATATTCCAGGCAGTGGTGAACCAGACCATCGCCGGACTTGCACAGGGTCGTGCGATCAAGGGCAACATCGTCTATCTCGGCGGTCCGTTGACATTCATGAGCCAATTGCGGTCTGCCTTTGACGAGACATTGCATACCACCGGAATATGTCCCGAGAATTCACTCTTCTATGTAGCGCTCGGTGCAGCCTTCTGTGCGACCAGCACCATAGACATCGCCGAGGCGGTGGATCATTTGCGCAAGCACAAGATCGAGGACTCGGTCGTCTCCATGGCCCCGTTGTTCGAACATGTTGCGGCCTACCAAGCCTTCACAGAACGCCACGAACGGGCAAGGGTTCCGACCGGTACCATTACGGAAACCACGTCATGCATCTATCTGGGAATCGACGCGGGATCCACGACTGTGAAGACTGTCGCGATCGACGACAATGGAGCCATTGTCGATACCACCTACCAGAGCAACAGCGGCAACCCGGTTCCCATTGTGCGTTCAGTCCTTGAACGCATCTACCGGGAACACCCCGATATCCGTATCCGTGGGAGTGCGGTGACCGGGTATGGGGAAGATATCATTCGGGCTGCATTCGGTATCGACGAGGGCCTGGTCGAAACGGTGGCGCACTTCACCGCCGCGAAACACTTCATGCCCGAAGTCGAATTTGTCATCGATATCGGGGGACAGGACATAAAGTGCTTCCAGATCCATAACGGTGCGGTCGACAATATCTACCTCAACGAGGCGTGTTCATCCGGATGCGGTTCGTTCCTGCAGACCTTCGCCCAAGCGTTGGGATATCCGGTGGAGACTTTCGCGAAACTGGGTTTGTTCGCACGGCATCCCGTCGACCTGGGTTCCCGCTGCACGGTATTCATGAACTCTTCGGTCAAGCAAGCCCAGAAGGAGGGTTCGCCGGTAGAGGATATCAGCGCAGGTCTCTCGATCAGTGTGGTGAAGAACGCGTTGTACAAGGTGATCCGCGCAACGACTCCCGAAAGCCTCGGCCGGCATATCGTCGTCCAAGGAGGCACCTTCCATAACGATGCGGTCCTGAGGGCGTTCGAGCAAGAGCTGGATACGGAGGTTGTCAGACCGACCATCGCCGGTCTCATGGGTGCATATGGAGCTGCTTTGCATGCTAAAAAGCATAGCAAGGGAGACTCTCAGATCATCAATGCGGCGGCCTTGGCTGCATTCGAACATACGGTGAAGGTAGCGACTTGCCGGCTCTGCACCAACACCTGCCGACTTACCATCAATACCTTCTCCAATGGAAAACGGTATATGAGCGGCAACCGTTGCGAACGTCCGGTGACCAACCGGGTCGCCAACGATGAACTGAATATCTTCGCCTGGAAACTCGCGCAACTGGATGCCCTGGGGTGTTATATACAGGACCAGGTTCCCGAAGGTGCCATCGGTATTCCCTTGGGATTGAACATGTACGAGCTGGTCTACTTCTGGAAGGCCTTCTTTGAGACGCTCGGCAAGAAGATCGTGATCTCTCCCCTTTCGAACCGAAAACTCTACCTGTCCGGCCAAGCTACGATTCCCAGCGACACGGCTTGTTTCCCCGCCAAGCTCATGCACGGACATATCCAGGCGTTGATCGATGCCGGGGTGAAGACCATCTTCTATCCCTGCATGACCTACAATATGGACGAGCACCTGGGAGACAACCATTTCAATTGTCCGATCGTGGCCTACTATCCGGAAGTGATCGGAGCCAACATGGAGCAGGTCGCATCCGTGGATTTCATCGACTGCCATGTAGGATTGCACAGGCGTGGGGACTTCCCCAAGAAGATGGCCAAGAACCTGGAACCCTATTTGGGAAAACTGGATGCCAAACTCGTGAGGAAGGCGTCCGATGCCGCCTATACCGCCCATGCGAACTACTTGCAACGGATGCGTGAGGCCGGAAAAAGAATAATCGATACCGCACGCATCGAGGGAAAACAGATCATCATCCTTGCGGGTAGACCCTACCATGTGGATCCGGAAGTCGGGCATGGCATCGACAAGTTGCTCGGTGCCTTCAATGTCGCCGTACTGAGCGAGGATGCGATTTCGCATATGGTCGATAAATTTCCCATACATGTGCTGAACCAATGGACCTACCACAGCCGGCTCTATGCCGCTGCCAAGGCAATCGCGGACCAGGACGACATGCAGCTTGTGCAGCTCGTCTCCTTCGGGTGCGGTGTGGACGCGATCACCAGCGACGAGACGCGGGATATCCTCGAAGCGGCCGGCAAGATGTACACACAGATCAAGATCGATGAGATCACCAACCTCGGTGCCGTTCGGATACGTTTCAGAAGCCTCCTGTCGGCGATTGAACAGCAGGAGAAGCCACATGCACATCATTGAACCGGTCTTCACCCGTGAAATGCGGAAAACCCACACCATATTGGCGCCATCCATGGCGAAGATCCAGTTCAGGATCCTCGTCGAGGTCCTCAAGGATGAAGGCTACACGGTCAAGCTGCTTGAGAACGAAGGCCCCCAGGTAGTCAGGAAAGGACTCAAATATGTCCACAACGACACCTGCTATCCGGCACTCCTGGTAATCGGACAGATGCTCGATGCCCTAGACAGCGGCATCTACGACCTGGAGCACACCGCGCTGGCGATCACCCAGACCGGAGGCGGGTGCCGGGCCAGCAACTATATCCATCTGCTGCGGAAGGCACTGGACAAGGCAGGATACACCAACATCCCCATCGTCTCGCTCAACTTGAAGGGTATGAACCGCCACAGCGGGTTCCGCATCACCTACAAGATGCTGCGCAAGGGAATAGCCGCCCTCGTGTGCGGCGATACCCTCATGCTGTTGAAGAACCAGGTCAGCCCCTACGAAGTCCACCATGGAAAGACCCAGGAACTGGTCGACAGTTGGGTCCGACAGCTCTCCGAACAATATCGCCGTGGATCCGGATACACAAAACGGGAAATGGCCAAGGATCTGCGTCGGATGGTCGCCGAATTTTCGGCGATCGAGACCGATTACAACCGACCTGTGGTGAAGGTGGGCATTGTCGGTGAAATCTATATGAAATATGCCCCGTTGGGAAACAACCACCTCGAGGATTTCCTCGCCTCGCAATCATGCGAGGTCATGGTTCCCGGCCTATTGGGATTCCTGCTGTACGGCTTGCAGAACCAGCTGGAGGATATCGACCTGTATGGAGGCAGCCGCATCCGCTATACGATCATGGGATATCTCAAACGTCACATGATCACATTGGAGACTCTCATGATCGATGCAGTGGCACGTTCGGGAAGGTTCACCCCTCCAGTTGCGTTCCACCGGACGATAGAATCGGCCAAGGAGGTGATCAGCCTCGGATGCAAGATGGGCGAGGGTTGGCTCCTGACCGCTGAAATGCGCGATCTGGCGGAAATGGGGTACCGGAATATCATTTGCGTGCAACCGTTCGGTTGTCTGCCCAACCATATCGTCGGCAAGGGGATGATTCGGCGGCTCAAGGAGCTCGACGACGATGTGAATATCGTTCCGATCGACTACGATCCAGGGGCCACACGTGTCAACCAGGAGAACCGGATCAAGCTGATGCTTGCGGTCGCGAACGAAAACCGGATCCTCGACAGGCAGGACGACCGGTAATCGATTGCACTCGTTCGACTATACGGAACACCAACCTATCCAATTGAAACAGGTGCCACGAAATGCTATATTGCGCCCATGGAATACAAGCAGAGAACCGTGACATGCGGACAGTTACGAAAATCGGACGACGGAAAACCCGTTGTCCTCAACGGATGGGTCCACCGGGACAGGAACCACGGGGGAATCCATTTCATCAATCTTCGCGACCGCTACGGGATAACCCAGGTGGTGGTCGGTGAGAACGCGCCCAAGGACGTGGTGGACGTAGCCGACCAGCTGCACATGGAATATTGCATAGCTGTCGAGGGTATCGTACATGCACGGCCCGACTCCATGGTCAATCCGGACATGCCCACCGGCGAAATCGAGGTCGAGGTTGTCGGCATGCAGATACTGAGTGCCTGCGAGCCTGTACCGTTCTTGATCGATGAGGATTCGGACGCCAAGGAAGAGACCCGTCTCCGTTACCGGTACCTGGATCTCCGTAGCGGCAATATGCAGAAAAGGATCAAGTTGCGCCACGATTTCGTCCGCGCGATCAGGGAGTTCCTATCCGAACGGGACTTCTATGAAATCGAGACGCCGACGTTGATCCGTTCCACTCCCGAAGGTGCCCGCGACTTCCTCGTCCCCTCCCGCATATATCCGGGAAAGTTCTATGCCCTTCCCCAAAGTCCCCAGCTGCTCAAGCAGATCCTCATGGTCAGCGGATTCGACAAGTATTTCCAGATTGCCCGCTGTTATCGTGACGAGGACGCCCGTGGAGACCGCCAGCTCGAGTTCACCCAACTCGATATGGAGATGAGTTTCGTAAAACGCGACGATGTCCTGCTGGTCATGGAACAACTCTTCGGCCATGTGTTCAAGAAGACCATGGACGTGCAGCTTCCCGAGCACTTCACTCGCTTGAGTTGGCATGACGCCATGAACACCTATGGTGTCGACAAACCCGACTTGCGATACGACCTGCCGTTGGTGGATGTCGACGATCTTGCGCGGGAGAGTTCTTTCGCCACATTCAAGTCTGTCTTGGAAGCCGGTGGATGCGTCAAGGCCGTGAAGGCCCCCGCCTCGACTTCCGTGGCCTTCTCACGCAAATACATATCCGAATTGGAAGATGCCGCAAAGATCTATGGAGCCAAAGGGCTGGCATGGATCAAGGTCGGAGCCGACAGTGCGTTGGAGGGTGGCGTGTCGAAGTTCTTCGGTGGACTCGAAGCCTCCCTGGTCGAACGGATGGGCGCCAAAGAGGGCGACATGATCCTCTTTGTGGCCGACCAATGGAAAAAAACCTGCAATTCACTCGGAGCAGTACGTATCAAGTTGGCGAAGGACTTGGCGTTGATCGATCCCAAGGCATTCGCCTTCTGTTGGATCATTGACTTCCCCCTGTTCGAGTTCAACGAGGACCGTGGCCACTGGGAAGCCGCGCACCATATGTTCAGCATGCCCCAGGCACAGTATCTCGACACCCTTGAGGACGATCCGGGTAGCGTAAAGGGCGACTTGTACGATCTGGTCCTCAATGGCTACGAAGTCGCCTCGGGCTCGATCAGAATCCACGACGTCGAGTTGCAGAAACGGATCTTCCGCATCTGCAACATACCCGATGACGAGGCCGAGGAACGGTTCGGATTCCTGCTCAATGCGTTCCGCTATGGACCACCACCACATGGAGGCATAGCCCCAGGTATCGATCGCATGGTCATGATCATGGCTGGACAGACTTCGATCAAGGAAGTTATCGCATTCCCAAAGAATACGGCGGCGATCTCCCCTATGGACGATTCCCCCTCCTATGTTGACCAGAACCAGCTCGACGACCTGCACCTGATCATCAAGCAACCGGATAAGAACGCGTGAACGGATTATCGTATGCAATAATCGGCGGAGGGCCTTCCGGGCTCTTCGCCGCTTTGTTTACCGCCCTTGCCTTGCGGGAAGCCGAACTGGCCGGAACCGTCACTGTGTATGAGCGCAACCGATCCTGCGGAAGGAAGATCCTCGTCACTGGCGGTGGACAATGCAACCTGACCCGCGACGATTCTGTCGAACACATGATGGCCCACTATGGAAAGAACGGACGGTTCCTTTCCCATGCCATCCACTCCTTCCCGCCGAAACGTACCATGGAATTCTTCGAGGAGTTGGGACTCCCGTTGCTAATCCGTGATGACGACAAGGTCTTTCCCGCCTCACTCAAGGCAACAGAGGTGGTGCAGATATTGGTCCAAGCCTGCCTCCAGATGGGAGTGGTTTTTTCCAACGAACGGCGGATAACCGGAATTTCACGGGAGAACTCGACCTTCCTCCTCGTGTCCGAACACGAAAACCCCCTCCGTGCCGATGCGGTTGCGATCTGTACGGGAGGAAAATCATTTCCCAAGACGGGTTCCACCGGTGACGGATACCGGCTTGCCCAGCAATTGGGACACACGATCGTACCGGTGCATCCCGCCCTTAGTGCGGTGACCACCCCCTCCAGCTCGATCGGCACGTGCAGTGGGATCTCCGTAGATCCGGTGACCCTCATGTATACCGACAAGATGGGAAAACGCGTGTATGCGACAGGCCCGATACTCATTACCCATAGCGGACTTTCGGGACCGGTGGTGTTGAACAATAGCCGTGATTTCGCGACAGGAGATCGCATCGATGTCTGCTGGATTCCCCAAACCGATAGGAAAAAGGCTCCAACCCGACAAGAGATGGAGAACCTGATACTGGACGCATGTGCAAAACAAGGATCTGCCCAGCTGTCAACAGCAGTACATAAGCTTGGATTGCCCAGCAAATTGCTTACCTACCTTATGCAAGAGGCTGCTATCGATGGCACACGCAAAGCTGCCGAGGTCGGACGTAAGACTATCGCACCCTTGGCATCCCTGCTGGTCGCCCATTCGTTCGAGATATCATTGGAAGGGGCTTTCGGCCAAGCGATCGTGACCGCTGGTGGTGTCGACCTCACCCAAGTCGACCCGAAGACCATGCAATCCCGGCTGGTGGAGGGGCTGTTCTTCGCCGGCGAGGTGCTCGATATCGATGGTGATACGGGTGGATACAATCTCCAGGCGGCATGGTCGACCGGAGCCTTGGCGGGGACTTCCATGGTCGCGGCTACCCATACCCGTCGAGCCTTTACGCCGTTACGGTAATTGTGTACCTTAGCACTATCAGAAACACGGAAAGGAGGACACTATGGGCGCCAAGACGCACATTGTCTCACAATTCACACAACATGAAGGCCGTTTGGTAACCGACTCCGGAGCCATGGTGGCATTGGGACGCGAAGCCGATACCTTCGCTCCGTACGAATTGCTTCTGGGCGGACTCTCCTACTGCCTGTTCAGTACGTTCGAATCGATTGCAGAGAAGATGCAGCTTGCATACGCAGGCATGGACATGCACATCACCGGTATCAAGCGCGACGACAAGATCGCCACGTTGGCGACCTGCAGCATCAAAGTATCGGCAAAAGGGGCTCCCGACCAGGAGAAGTTCTCCAAAGCCTTCGAGATTTCGACCCGCTATTGCTCTGTTTTCCAGACAATCAGCAAAGTCGCGACCATGGACTGGGAGATTGCATTCGAGTGACCGCTAATTGTTGCAACAACGCCTCGGTATGATACAATGGGGAGCATGATGGGCCAAGAACACGAACGCTATGGAATGATCCGCCTCTTTGAGACCTATATATTGGCTCTGTCCCATCTGGTGGATCAGGATTCTGCGTTGTTCCATTGGCGCAAGAATCGCATGGCTATAAGCCATAGGCTCGCCCAACACTTGGAGCAGGGTCTCTTCGGCGCACTTCCCCCATCGCAACGGGACAATTTCTTGGTCGACCTGTGTGCTCCGATCATGGACGAGTCGCAAGGCTTGGTTCCCGACATACTGGTCCATGACCGACAGGAACGGGATCCGAAACGACTTATGGCGGTCGTGTGCCGCGACGGCTACCTCACCGAGCAGGAATTGATGGGTTTGCATGACTTGAAGACCAAGGCGGGGTGCGAACTCACCTTGGCCATCGCCTTTCTACCCCTGAAAGAGTACATGCTCATCTATCGGGCCGATGAGACCACTATCGACTACTACCACTTTCTCCGGTCGGAGAAGCACTGCCAGTTGTTCAAGCGCCGGCAGATTAGCGACGTTTCGACCGATGCGCACCAGCTCAAGCTGGGGATTAAGAGCCGGAAAAGATCCGTCCCTCTCCTATAAGCTTGTTCACCAGCCGCTTATGTGCATCCTCACATCCATTCCACGGGGAATCCACATGCTCCGCCTTGTACTTTTGTGTCATCCACCAGAGGTCATGCTCCAGCCGTTTCAGGTTGTGGTGGACCAAAGTGGTCAGTTCCGCAGAGAATACCTGGGTCTGTTTCGTATCCAACACCGCGGGGGCGACGTTCAACAGGGCTTCCAAATGGTGTAGGCAGACACCCTTGCCCTCCGAGAGCGCTTGGCGGAATTCCGCATCGTTTCCCCAGAGATAGACGATAGTGGTGGCATACCGATCCAACCTTCCCTTCATCTTGTCGCAAACCAGGCAACCGGCCTCCCGCTTCTGCATCGTGGCGACCATATCCCGGACAGCCGAGGTGGTTTTTCGTCCCGCCTTCCCTTTTGCTATCCGTTCGATCCGGCCTTCCAGTTGACCAAGCGTCTGCTCGAGGTAGGTATGGGAGATCAGTGCAAGCGCTTGCGGTTTGCCGGCTGCGGCGAGAAGTGCCCAGTGGTTTGGACAGAATCCGGTTTCGTTCACCGCAAGGCGGGTCTCGGGGTGCATGACAGAACTACCGAGGAAGTAGGAGACCGCATGGGTCTCGGCTTCCTTCATGAGCTCGCACAAGAAGCATTCCTTGTCGCTTTTCACGCCATCCCATACCGGAATCGTCTCAAGCTCCAACTTCATGGCATTAACCGCGCTTCATGCGCATCAACTCGTCGCAACGTTCGGCATCGAGCGCACTCGTGTCCCATCCGTTGCGTGTCGCGGCCAAGGATTCGGTTATGAACGTCATCTTCGCACTATTTTCCAATACCTCGATCAGGTCGAAGGCTTCTATGAGGGAGTTGCCGACAGTCAGGACCCCATGGTTTTCCATAAGCACCACATTGGATGATGCGAGACAGCTCGCGACCGAATCGGCGAGCGCCGGGGTGCCCATCCTGGCATAGGGGGCGAATGATGGTTCTTCAATGAGGAACCAGGATTCCGCCAGGAGCCTGGTGTTGATCGGCCGCTTCATGGCAGTGAAGGCCGAAGCGTAACAGGGATGCGCATGCACGACAGCCGAAATATCGGGTCGGGTGAGCAACGCCTGCCGATGCATCTCACTCTCGATGCTCAACGACAGGTGGGGAGTGAGGTTCTTCCCATCCATGTCCACAATGGCAATCAGATCGCCGGTCAGGTTGGCCTTGTCGAGTTTCGACGGGGTGATGCAGAAAAGGTCCCCGGTGAGGCGAAGACTGATATTCCCACCGCTGGTGGTGGTTAGGCGACAGGTGTAGAGACGGCTCATAAGGGCCGCCACCTGCATTCGTTCACTGGCAAACCGTTCGATGTCCATGAGTTCCTCCTCGTGCACTGTAGCGGTTTTCGCTGTGAAAGAGAAGAGCATACCGTTGAGCAGGCCAGTGCATTCTGGTACAATGCGCCATGACGGACCACCGTCGATTAGGAGTTTCTGCATGAGAATGTCACACGTCTTTTCCCGGACACTTCGTGAAGTCCCCGCTGGTGCGGAGAGTATGGGATATGGGTATTTGGTACGGGCCGGGTTCATCCAGCAACTGGGAGCCGGAATCTTCTCCTTGCTTCCCTTGGGATTGCGGTCGGTCAGGAAGATCGAGACGATTATCCGCGAGGAAATGGATGGGATCGGTGGGCAGGAACTGTTGATGCCGGTGGTCAATCCAGCCGATATCTGGAAGGAGACGGGCAGATACTTCAGCATCGACAAGGAGATGAGCCGATTCCAGGACCGTGTCGGTCGGGATATGGTTCTCGCCATGACCCATGAGGAATGTGTCACCGATATAGCCCGCTTCGAGATAGACTCCTACAAGCGCCTTCCCCAGTTGGTCTACCAGCTGCAGACGAAATGGCGCGATGATCCGCGACCCCGCGCGGGACTGATCCGCGTACGTGAATTCACCATGAAGGATTCCTACAGTTTCGACCGTGACCAGGCAGGATTGGAAAAGCAGTACCAGGCCCACTATAGTGCCTATTTCAGGATATTCGACCGTTGCGCCCTACCGACTATCGCAGTCGGCTCCGATTCGGGCATGATGGGTGGCAAGGTCGCGCACGAATACATGTACCTATCGCCTATCGGCGAGGATACGATCATAACGTGTCCAAGTTGTGGCTATACGGCGAACCGGCAGGTCGCCGTCTTCAAGAAGGAACACAAAACCGGCGAAATGCTCCCGCTCGAGGAGAAGCTCACCCCCAATTGCGCCTCGATCGAGGATTTGGCCAACTTCCTCTCTATCGACCAACGGAACACGGCGAAAGCCTTGTTCATGATGGGAACCTTTGTCGACAGCACGACCGGGGAAGAGATGCAGAAGTTGATAGTCGGCGTAATCCGCGGGGACATGGAAGTCGAGGAGAACAAGTTGCAGAACGCGGCCAAAGCCAATGCGTTGCGCCCCGCCCATACCGATGAGATCAAGGCCGCGGGCATGGAGCCCGGATTCGGCAGCCCCATCGGGTGTGCACAGGATGTGATTGTGATCGTCGATGATTCGGTCGCGAAATCCACCAATCTGGTCGCTGGTGCGAACAAGACCGATTACCACCTGTTGAATACCAATTTCGGCCGCGATTATACCGGTATGGTTGCCGACATCGCCTCGGCGGCGGCAGGGTATGCGTGCAGTGTCTGTTCGGCACCACTTCAGCAGAGCAAGGGAATCGAAGTGGGAAATATCTTCCAGTTGGGAACGCGCTACTCGGAGTCGATGGGGTGCATGTACCAGGATGAGGACGGGACTCGCAAGCCGGTGATCATGGGTTCGTACGGTATCGGTGTGGGAAGGCTGCTGGCCTGTCTAGCCGAACAATACAACGACGAGTCCGGACTCAAGCTCCCCATTACAACCGCTCCCTACCAGGTCCACCTGGTATCGCTGGTCAAGGATGTCGAGATTGCCGAGAAGATCTATACCGATTTGACCGCCGCTGGGATAGAAGTCCTGTACGACGACCGCAAGGAATCGGCCGGAGTGAAGTTCGCGGACGCCGACTTGATCGGTGTGCCGGTACGGATAACCTTGGGCAACCGCTCGTTGAAGGAAGGGAATGTCGAGGTGAAGCTGCGTGGCAGTTCGGAAGACGCCCAAGCCTTCCCGCTCGCCTCGCTGGTGGCGGATACCAAAGACCTGGTCGCTTCGTTGATGGCCGATATACGCTCGAACATGGTGCACCGGCAACTGTAGCCGGTGATTAGACCACTAGTGCGCGCCGGCTTCCTTGAGAATCTTCACCACGTAGGTGCGGCGTGACATGCGGGCATAATCCAGTGCCGAACGGTCCTGGTAGTCGCGTGCATTGACGTCGCTACCGGCACGGATGAGCGCCGATATTACCTTGGTATCATTACCGCTGTTGACAGCCATTACCAGTGCGGTCTCGCCGAGGTAATTGACGTCGTGGATATCGGAACCGGCTTCTACCAACGCATCGATGATCTGGGGATTCGGATTGTGGTTCGCCGCCAATTGCAGCGCCGTCGACTTGTATTGCGGTTCGCGCTCGAAGACGTCCGCTCCGGCCTCGACCAACGCCCTGACGACCTTCGCACTCGAATTGAACAACGCCGCCCGCATGAGCGGGGTGAGCCCGAAGGAGTCGGTGCAATGGACATCCGCACCCTGACGAAGCAATTTGATCAATTCGCTCGCATCCTTCGCGCTGTCTGCTGCGGTCAGCAATTTTTCCTGGAGTTTCTCTTGATCCATGCAGTGGCCTCCTCGGTTCAACCTGAACCCGTCTTAAATATCACCAATAACAGCCCAATAGTAAAGGGGTAAGTTTACCCACATTCCAAATTTGTTGCCCCTGGAGCGCTTCCCATAGTACTATGATGGTATGATGACGAAAGAACTTATCAAACGTGTTCCCAAGGTGGAGCTGCACGACCACCTGGATGGCGGGTTGCGGCCACAGACCATTATCGAACTTGCCGACACCTATGGTGTTTCGATTCCAAGCCATGATCCCGAGGAATTGACGGCATGGTTCACCCGTGGATGCGTTCAAAAGAGCCTTCCGCTCTACCTGGAGACGTTCGCGGTCACTGTTGCGGTCCTGCAGACACCCGAAGCCTTGCGCAGGGTCGCGATCGAAGCGATGGAGGACCTTTCCGCCGACCATGTCGTATATGCAGAGATTCGTTTCGCACCCATTCTCCATACGGAGAAAGGGATGAGCATGGACGAGGTGGTGGTTGCGGTGCTCGAAGGAATGGATGAGGGAAAACGAAGGACCGGCATGTCCTATGGGGTCATCCTCTGTTCCATGCGCAACCAGGATCCGGCACTGTCGCTCGAGGTGGCAAAACTTGCGGTCGCCTACCGTTCCCATGGGGTGGTGGGGTTCGACTTGGCCGGAGACGAAAGCGGGTATCCCCCCAAGAAGCACCTGGAGGCATTCCAATATATCCGCAACCAGAACTTCAATATCACTATCCATGCGGGGGAAGGTTTCGGCCTCGAATCGATCTGGCAGGCGATCCAAGTCTGCGGGGCGCATAGGATCGGACACGGAACCCGGTTGATCGACGATATGGCCATTTCGGGAACAAGAATCGAAAAGATGGGGTCACTTGCCCATTTTATCCAGGATCGGCGGATCCCGATCGAGATGTGCCTGAGCAGCAATGTGGGAACCGGTGCGGCCCCCGATTTCGCCAGCCATCCCTTCCATACCTTCTTCCGTAATAATTTCCGGGTCTTCCTGAGTGTCGACAACAGACTCATGAGCGATACGACACTATCGAAGGAGATGGAGATTGCGGTGGAGTACTACGGGTTGACCATCCGTGATCTGGAGAAGCTTACGCTCAACGCCATGAAATCGGCATTCATCCACCACAACGAGAAGATCAAGATTATCTTCGATGTGATAAAGAAGGGCTACGCCGAGTTGCGCTCCGAATTGAACCTGACGGACTGACTTCCTGTGCTGGTCAGCGGTTCCTCCGCCACTCCTCGATGGGATTGAGTTTCAATCTGAACAGGAAGTACAGGTACGCGAATCCGAACCCCGCCAAGTGGGTCAGGTGTGCCACGCCCCGGGTACTGCCGAATACCTGGTTGAACATTTCCAACAACGTATAGAGGATTACCAGTATGGGCGCCCGCAAGGGGAATATGCCGAACACGAATACCCTCGCGTACGGATAGAGGACGGCAAAGGCGAACAGCACGGCATAGATCGCACCTGATGCGCCGACCAGAATCACATTGGTTCCCGCACTTACGTAGGATATCAGGGAGAATACACCCGATAGCGTGCCGGTGAGCAGGTAGAACAGCAGGAATTCCTTGCTGCCGATGCGACGTTCGACCTGTGTGCCGAACATGTACAATCCCAGCATATTGAAGAGGATGTGGGTGAAATCGGCATGGACGAACATATAGGTGAAGACTTGCCAGTACCAGTGGCGGTATACGATGTAGCTCGGCACCATGGCAAGGTATCCGTACGCCTGCGGCAAGACCATGGTGACGAGGAATACCACGACGTTCGCAATGATCAATTTCAGCGCGACGTTGGTATAGGAATAGCGAAACTTTTTGTTCAACAATGTATTGGCCATAGCAGAAACATAGCTATCGGCGAACGATTCGTCAATTGTGCATATGTTGCGCGTGGAGATTACGCTGTAACATTTTTTCACACCATCTCGCACTTCCCCTGACCCTAAAATTCAACCAGATGTCATGCTTTTACATCGAAATACCAATAAAATAGGGCAATTTCACGAATATTAGGCGCTTTTCACAAAGTTGGCACGGACAATGCATATAGATTTGTACAGAGCAACAGTTTTTTCATACCTCCTTTAGTGTGATTTTCCTTGGAGGCCAGCGGAATTCTCTCCCCACCCCAACAACCCTCCCGCTGGCCTCCTCCCTTTTTTCCCCTCCCCGGTTACCACATCAACCAATTCATGATAGAATTCCACCCATGGCGAAAAGCAGACGTGATACAGCCGATTCATATACGCTCCGAGCACGCAAAGAGGGCTATCCTGCCCGTTCCGTGTACAAATTGGAAGAGATCCAGAAGAACCACGCATTGGTCCGTCCCGGCAACACGGTCCTCGATGTCGGGGCCGCTCCAGGTAGTTGGACACTCTATACGCACAGGGAGCTTATCAAAGGTAATGGAACCATCGTGGCGGTAGATCTCAATCCCTTGGGATTGCACCCGGTTCCACCGACGGTAATCAGCTATATAGGGGATGCCTTCAGTGCCGAAATCAGGGAAAAATTGGTGTCGCACGGGCCCTACGATGCCATAATCAGCGACGCCGCCCCCATGACGACCGGCAACCGTTCGGTCGATACTTCCCGCAGCGAGTGGTTGGCGGAGAGCGTGTTGGCGTTGGCTGAGGAACACCTGAAGGTGCATGGGAACCTGGTCATCAAGATATTCCAGGGCGGAGGAGAAATCGAGATCCTCAAGCGGATGCGCCAATTGTTCGTCAAGGCAAAACCATTCAAACCAAAAGCAAGCCGATCCGACTCCTTCGAGATTTTCCTCGTCGGGTTGAACCGGCTTCCATCAAAACCAGTCAGCTCTTCAGAGCCTCTTTGACAGGTACTGTAGCATCCAACCCTGGAACTGGAACGTTTTCGGGCATATGGACATCGACCTGGGGGAATGGGATTTCGACCTGTGCGGCACGGAACTTCTCCAGTACTTCCTGCTGGAACCGGAAATAGACGGTCCAATAGTCGGCAGGCTTAGTCCAGGGACGGACCACAAGATCGACCGACGAATCGTTCAGCTTGTCGACTTCGATCACCGGTGCAGGTTGCCGTAGGACCTCGGGATAGCTGTTGATGATATCCCACAAAATTTCCTTCGCCTTTCCCACATCGCTGTCATAGGCAATCGAGACTCCCATCTCGACACGGCGGGTATCCGTATAGGAGTAGTTCACAATCGCTTGGCCCCAAATGAGTTTGTTGGCCATGATCACCCGCTTGTTGTCGGGGGTGGCCAAGGTGACACTCATCATGTCCATGTCCCGGACCGTCCCGTTCATCGAGCCGACTTCGACATAATCGCCGATCCTGAAGGGAGCGTTGAGCACGATCATGACTCCGGCAAGCAGATTGCCGATGGTTTCCTGGAAGGCGAATCCCAGAATGAAACCGGTCACACCCAATCCGGCAAGGATAGGAGCAGGATTGACGCCCATCTGGGTCAGGACAATCAGAAGTACAAAGGTCCAACCGATCACCGACACGATTTTCAACAGGAACTTTGCCATGAGTTCGTTGATCTTCCTGCTCTTCGAGAACACTCTGCCCATCAACTTTCGAAGGACTACGATCAATATCTTTCCCACGATCAGAATCAACAGTATGCCCACAACACTGAAAAGCAGGCTCACGGATTCCTCGTTGAACCAAAGTTGCATCGATTCCCATAATGAGCGTATTTCCATCTGTGCGTCCATTCTTTCCTCCAAATTATTGCACTGTGTTCACTTTTCTTATCATACGACCTATCGCATACCGATGCAACCGGACCCTTCACAGGGAACCGGCTACTACTCCAGTACCGAAAGCCAAAGCTTTTCCGATTCTACCACCAGCTCTGATACCAGTTGTATGAAAGGACCATAATCCATAGTAATATGGGCCAGATCGAGAACATCATAGTATCTTGCCCGTTCCTCATTCTTGATGATAATAGGCGTGTACCCATGCTTGATCAGTTCAAAATTCAAAAGCAATCTTGAAGTCCTGCCATTTCCATCGATGAATGGATGGATCTTTACAAACTCCCCGTGCAATAGTGTTGCCCGTACAACAGGATGCAAGCCTTCCCATTCAGTATGGTATTCCGCAATAAGCTTTTGCATCAATTCCCCAATCTCATGATGCTTTGGAGGAATATGTCTCGCACCACTTATCAAAACATTTTCCGTTCGGTACGTTCCGGCGTTCCTGGTATCGATTCCCTTCAATATCAAAGCATGGATGTTTCTGATATTCCATTCGGAAAGAGGCTGCCTATCGGAAACGAGCTCTTCCACAAAGAGAATCGCATCACGATGGTTGATTGTCTCCAGATGCTCGACAACACTCTTTCCACCGATTGTGATTCCTTCAAGAACGACTCTCGTCTCCGACAACGTCAAGGTGTTTCCTTCTATCGCATTGCTGTTGTAGGTCCACTCCACAATCAATTTTTTATGCAGTGAATCCGCAAGACCCTGTGAAAAAGGGCGGTACCGGTCGATTGATTGCTTGAGGGCATCAATGTGGCTGAAATCAAGATCCAGTCCCGTATACATTTTTCCAGTTCCTTCCCGAGCGTCGACAGGTTTTGGAGCATCCGCGGGAATAGACCAGTTCCGCCCGAACCTTATCGCACCTTCAATACGCCCCTGATTGCACAGCACCCGGACCCTGCGGTCACTGATTCCCCACTTTTCACTGGCTTTTTTGGTACCGATATACTTCATCGCCATCACCTCATGTACGTATTATATACCGCTATCGGAATAATGTACATATTCGACCGGTACGGTATCGGGTTGGGTCCCCCATGCAGAGGCTCGCCAAACGAAGCGGGCGAATAGGAACCAGAACACCGACACCTCTCCCGAGCGAGCGCAGGAAACGTAAGAAACCACGCTCGAGTCTCCTCTCGCGTGGTTTCTGTTGAGGCAAGTGTAGGGTTACTTCCAATATAGAGTCCCCCACGTATAAAATTTCAGTTATCGCGAAAGCAATGCCGTAAGCCGTTTGACGAAATCGGCGGGATTCTTCAACATGACCCCTTCGTTGAGCAACGCCTGGTCCAACAACACTTGGGACAGGTCCGTGATGTAGGTCTCGTCATCGGTGTCGGCGATCTTCTTCACCACTGGACTGTCGAGGTTGATCTCCAGGATCGGTGTGCTCTCGGGCATGTCGCTCTGTCCCATGGACTTGAGGATCTGCTGCATCTGCACCGACATGTCGTCGTCATCCACAACCACTACGGCCGGGGCATCGACCAGGCGGGTCGATACGACGACATCCTTCACGCGCTCGCCCAGGGCCTTCTTGATCTTCTTGACGACGTCCTTGCCTTCCTTGCTCTTCTTCTTGCTCTCGTCCTTGTCCAGTTCGTCGACGGCTCCCGACTTGTTGATAGCCTTGAGCGTCTTCTCCTGGTACGTTCCGATCGAGGGAACAACGATATCGTCGATATCATCGGTCATCAACAGGACTTCGATACCCTTCTTCCGATACCCTTCAAGCAATGGCGAGCGGCGGATGGTCTCTTCGTTTCCTCCCGCAAGGTAGTAGATGTTCTTCTGGTCTTCCTTCATCCGCTCCTTGTATGCCGCAAGGCTGGTGTAGCCTTCGACTTCGGAGCTCTTGAACCTGACCAGGTCGAGCAGCGTCTCACGGTTGGCGTAGTCGCTGTACAAGCCCTCTTTGAGCGGCCTGTTGAACTGTTCGGCGATCTTCGCATAGAGTTCCGGATTCTGCTCTGCCAGCTTCTTCAGTTCCCCCAGGATCTTCTTGACCGAGGCGGTCCTGATATTGCTCATGATCCGGTTCTGCTGCAAGATTTCGCGACTGACGTTCAACGGCAAATCCTCGCTGTCGATCACTCCCCGCACGAAGCGTAGGTAGGATGGAAGCAGTTCCTTCTCGTCATCGGTGATATAGACGCGCTTGACGTAGAGCTTCACCCCGGGCTTGTAGTCGGCATGGTAGAGGTCATAGGGTGCCTTGGAGGGAATGAAGAACAACGTGGTGTAGTTGTTGGCGCCTTCGGCTTGTGTGTGGACATAGTACAGGGGATCCTCGGAATCGTGCGAGGTGTTCTTGTAGAACTCATTGTAGTCGTCGGCGGTCAGTTCGCTCTTGCTGCGTCTCCACAAGGCGGCCGCACTGTTGACCTGCTCGACCTTATGCTCGGTTCCCTTCTTCTTGCCCTTGTCGTCGTACTCGTCCTGGTCGTATTCGAGGAAGATTGGGAATGCGATGTGGTCCGAATACCGTTTGATCAGGCGATCCAATGCCCATCGGTTCGCATATTCATCCCCTTCCTCATTGAGATGCAAGGTGATGGTGGTTCCCTGGCTATCGCGCTGGGCTTCTTCGAGGGTAAAGGTCCCCTTGCCTGTCGACGACCATTTCCAGGCCTCTTCGGTTCCTGCCTTGCGGCTGACTACTTCCACCCGCTCGGCTACCATGAAGCTGCTATAGAAACCAACTCCGAATTGCCCGATGAGATTCGAATCCTTCTTCTGGTCCTCGGTGAGGTTCTTGAGAAAGTTCTTGGTTCCCGAACGGGCAATTGTCCCCAGGTCGTCTGCGAGATCGTCGTGGGCCATGCCGACGCCGTTGTCGCTGATCACCAGGGTCTTCTTCTTGTCGTCGTCAGAGAATGCGATGTCGATCCGAGGGGTAAACTGCAAGTCCTTGAAGGCCGGATCGACCAACGTCAGATACTTGAGTTTGTCCAATGCGTCGGATGCATTGCTGATCAGCTCACGCAAGAAGATTTCCTTGTGCGAGTAGAGCGAGTGGATGATGAGGTGCAATAGTTCGGACACCTCCGTCTTGAATTTCTTCTGTTCCATGAATTCCTCCGAAACGTGTGTATATACCAGAGATAACATAGTCAAAAAAATGGCTAGCGGCAACGTTTTGATTAACATTTGGTCCAATCTGAGCTATGCTAGGGCATGCACTTCACCCAACCTTCTTCTGCCCGCCAACTCAATCGGCTCAGGACGCTCAATCTCATCGCCACGTGCGAGGATCTTTCCCGTGCCGACGTCTCGCGGTTGCTGGGCCTGAACAAGGTGAGTACCGGTGAGATAGTCGATCTGCTCATCACCGAGGGGATGGTTTCGGAAACCGGTACCCGTACGACTGCAGCCGGACGTCGCCCGGTTGCGCTCGAGTTGCAGAAGGACCACAACATGGTCATGGCGATCGATGTCGGCACCCGCAATACGGCGATCGCATTGGTGAACCTCGCCGGGGAGATGCTCCGATTCGAACGCTTCCCCACCGAAAAGAAGCCTACCCCCGAACACCTTGCTGCTCTCATTATCCAGGGTACGAACAAGTTCCTTTCCCGGATGAAGGATCCGAAGGCTGTCAGCGGCATGGCGGTTTCGATCAATGGGACGGTGGAGCCTGCGACCGGGACGATCCTGCAGGTCCCCCAGTGGGGGTGGGAGTCCGTTCCGTTGGCTTATGCGCTTTCCAAGCATGTGCCGTTTCCGGTTATTGTCGAGAACAATGTCAAGTCGATGGTTCTCGGTGAACGCTGGTTCGCCGACCTGGAAGCCGATACCACCTGTTTCTATGTGAACTGGGGAGAACATATCGGGGCGGCATTCCTGTCCAAGGGGACGCTCCTGCTGCAGGATTGCCAATTCGGCCACATGCCGATCGGACAATCGGGGCAATGCCATTGCGGTGCTTTCGGGTGCCTTGAAACCTTGGCTGCAGGGTGGGCTCTAGTCGAAGGATACGATGGGGTCACATCGGTCAAGCAGTTGTGCACTATGGCCGAGTCCGACAGTGCGGTGGCAGGCGATCTGCTTCAAGCCGCTGAAGCCATGGCGCAAGCGCTTATTTTCGCCTCCGCGATCCTCAGGCCACAGAAGGTGATAATCGGCGGAGGGATATCGGCCCTTCCGGAACGTTATTTCACTGCGCTGAAAGAGACGTTCCAGCGCAAGGCTCCCCCGATCGTCAGTTCCACGACGACTATCGAACGCACGCAATTGGGTGATCGGGCCGGGATATTGGGTACGGCAGCGATCGGTCTGGATGAATTTGTCTTCAAGCGTTCACTTCTGGAGCAGCTCAAACACCACCAGGCATAAAAAAAACCGCCTCCCCGGTGGGGAAAGCGGCACCTCCTTCAGAGCATAAGGAGCGACCTTATGTCCATGCATCCCTGGGCAGCTTCCGCCCTGCCCAAGAGCAACCACAAGATTGATTATTACATGGTTTCAGTCAGTTGAAAAGACTTTTTTTCAAGTCTTTTTCTTGCGCTTTCCAGCACGCTTTTTCACTCAGCCGCTAGTGATACGGTTATATCGGACTGATAGGTGTCGGTAGCTGCGGCACGCATTGCCGTGGCGGCTCCATCTGTGGTCAATCGTGCGGCAAATATGTGGGTAAAGGTAGACAAACCGGAATCCAAGACAACGGTGACTTGGGATCCAATGATATTGTTCCTCTCCACCGGCTCACTGGATTCATCCTCCGGACGTTCAAGCAGGATGAAATCAATTTCATCCTTGATGGAGGAAATGGTACTTTTCAAAGGTTCGAACGTGTATGTGATGGTGAAGGTGGTTTCGGTAACGGGAGGATTGTCGACGCGGAGCGTCCAGGATCCGATATCCACCCCCTCTCCCTCAGGTTGCAACTCCTCCGAGAGGAGGTTGTACGAAGTATCGGCCAGCCGGGATACAGAGAAGTAGAGGCCCGATTCAATATATCCATTGAAGGTGATGGTGTCTGAACCGAGGGTCTGGGGAGTTGTAGCTGCCCATAATGAAGGGAGTATGAAGATGAAAATCAAACTGAGCATCAAGACCGCATGTTTTTTCATTTTCTCCGCCTTCCTAAGAACCTTATATAAGAAAGCACCCCGGAGGGTGCTTATACAGTGTATAACAAGAAAATCAAGTCCCTGTTGTCAAGGTAATGGTGATCGAACCATTGTAGTTGTTTGCAGCAGGGGCAAGAGCCGGAACAGTCTCAATCAAACGAACTGCTATATCCCGGGTAACAAGAGGGCTTCCGATTGGTGCGGTGAAAGCCGTTGAGTTGCTCGTCTGGGGAACCACAGTGGTACCGTTCAATTCAATTACCTCGAAAGCAATTGTTGTCGTTCCGGATGTCAATGGAGTAGTTGCATATGTTACCGTATATGGAACAGTAGAACCCTGATTACTCGCAGAAAACTCCCAATTTCCCAATACAATGCCATCTCCAGTTGGTTGAATGGCAGTATTATTGACCAAGTCAATTCTTGTGGTATTCGTCTGTTCAACTGTAAATGCAATAGTTCCAGATCCAACACTACCGTAAACGTTTAGAGAGCCTGAACCTACAGTTGTCACTTCAGCAGCAAGGGTAAAACTCACTAGCACAATCAGAATTATGGTGATTAACCTTTTTTTCATATCATTACCTCTCTCAGCAATAGCTGTACATATAATCTAAACCCGCTTATTACTTATGTCAATAGATGAGTTAATATTTTCTATAATTTTTATGTCTTTATTCTATAATTTTTTTATTTTGTTTTATTATATACTGTTAAATATATTTCTTTAGGGTTCATCATGTGTCATCTCTACTGCTCTCAACAGTAATCCAATGGAATTTTTAGGTATTGGGATTTTTGCCAATGTGATTTGCTATTGGTAAAGTCCATCATATGTCAAAAGAAAAATGGCTTGATTGTCCTATACGATATTGTCTGCGAGATGAAGGGCATCAATTCCCTGGGCAAGCCATAGCCCCGGGAGGCTTCGCCTCTAGTCACTCCAAGATGCACAGTAATTCAACTCGCAATCCCGGCACTTGCTTGGGATTACGTATCTATTGAGCTGTCAATGAGAATTGAATAGTTGTCCGGTAGTTGGTGCTGGGAGGATAGGTGGACGAGTCGGTTCGCTTGATGAAGATCGGGCCTGCATTCGCCGAGGCAGGATAAGTACCACCCACCCGCACCAGCGTCGCAAACAGATTGCCGGAATCAATCCAATCGGTTCCATTGTACACATCGTATCCAATCTGAACACCAGGGAGTGTTTCGTCTGTGAAGGCATCGTAATCTATATAGAGCACTAGATTCGAGGAACTGTTTGAAGATACGGCCCAGGTTCCGACCTCGACCCCAAACCCTTCCGAATTAAAGAGGATATCACCACTATCAAGGGATATGGCAGTCTCAAGTCCAGGAGATGCACCGAGAAGCTGGGTTATACCAAGGAGCGACTTGGGGCTCACAACACCATTCAGATTGAGCGTAGTCGTACCAACTGATATGGATTCGGCAAAGAGCAAAGATGTAGCAAGGATCGCAAGAATGACGATCAAGACAACACTCTTTTTCAACATGGATAAAGTGTACTTATGGCAACAACTTATGTCAACAGATGACGTGATATATCAAGCTAAAAACATCATACCCTGCCATAATCTAATCTATTTTTTTTGTATATAAATATTTGTATTTTCATTTTTTTTGTTCAGTTCGTACATAAGTTATTATACAACTAAAGAAATATATTTAGTTGTGTATTTTTATCCCATTCAAGCATCTCAAAATTGAATACAAGAATTAATAAGGCTATGATTATTCTCACACTGGAGTTCAATATTTCATGTGAACTTTTCATAAGTTATCATACACACTTTCTAAGTCTAGGGTTCTCGGCATTTCCTTCAGACTAGGACTTTCAACAACGCTCCTGATTACAGTAGCTATTCCTTTTACTCTTGCTCATGTAACAGTCTTTCACGACCTAGTTACCTACCTATGTAGTTAATCAATCGAGTAGGCGGGGGCCGCTAGGCCCCAACCTCTCACACCACCGTACGTGCCGTTCGGCATACGGCGGTTCAACCAAA
>Ga0154462_142_pt1 | contig 84762 bp, 84 predicted proteins | sample RifGroC2_FD_105655 | JGI IMG/M metagenome (GOLD analysis project Ga0154462, IMG submission 105655) | Spirochaetes bacterium GWC2_52_13
TTCCGAAAGCAAGGCTCATGAGACTCAACCAGATCGCAAAGGTCGTGGTCGTCTTGATACCACCACCAGTGGAACCGGGCGAGGCTCCCACGAACATGAGCAGCACCACAAAGAACAGGCTGAACGTTGATAGGGAGCCGGTATCGATGGTATTGAATCCCGCGGTACGGGCCGTGACACTCTGGAAAAGCGCCGAAAGGATATCCATTCGTTCGACCAGGGAAATGACCACCATTCCAAAGACAATGAGGAATGTGGTCACGCTCAATACAATCTTGGTATGCATGGTGAACTTCCGGAAATTCCACCGTTTGCGGAAGACATCGCTGAGCACGAAAAAGCCCAAGCCACCCGAAACGATCAGGAACATGGTAAGCATATTGAGCAAGACATTGTGCCGATAATTCATCATGCTGTCGAAATTCCCCATGAGATCGAATCCGGCATTGTTGAAAGCCGAAATTGCATGGAACAGGCTATGCCCCAACGCATCGAGCGGAGAATAGTCCAGACGGAACACAAGATACCCCAGCACGGTTCCCACAATTTGGAACATCACCGAGGCGAATACGACTGTCTTCACGATTACCAATGTACCTCTGAGCGTGCCTAGGTTGTAGGCTTCGCTGAGCAGGGTACGTTGCGAGATACCGACGTCCCATCCCAGCATCAACACGATGGACATGATGACCGCGGCAAAGCCCATGCCACCCAACAGTATCAATACGGCAATTATAGCCCTACCGAATAGGGTGAACGTTGCTGCCACATCCACGGTAACCAGCCCGGTCACACAAACGGCGCTGAATGATGTGAACAGTGCGTCTATATATGCAAGTTGGATGCCCTCACGGTGGGCAAAGGGAAGCGAAAGCAATGCTGATCCCACGAGTATGATTGCAAAAAACCCGGAAATCAGATACTGACTTGGCGGAAGCGTCTTCCGCATCGGAGTTCTCATGATGGGCGGTAGTGTATCACTCACACGTGAGGTGTGCAACAAGTAGCATGTAAAATATTCGATACCGTCCCTAACAACCGCCCTATTCCATCTTCACAGTGAATAAGCAAGCACAGGACCATGGAGCTATTTCCTGCGAAGGGCATCCATCTCGTTTCTCCATTTGCGGATATCTTCGACCTTGACAGTTCCGTTCCCTTGTTTCCCACATCCCTCCAACAAAGGCTTCTCGGCTCGTTGCATCAAGCGGCAAGCATCCGCCAGTTCATGTGCAATACTTGTAGGAATAGTCACTACTCCATGCTTGTCCGCATGAAGCAGATCGCCATGTTGAATTCGAAGGCCCCCGATTGTCACAGGTCCGCTCGCTTCCTCCACATGGATATAGCCATGCGAAACGAGTATGGTGGAGGCTAGGACCGTCATCCCAAGCCCATACATTTCATCCAAGTCCCGTATGCCGCCATTTGTGATTGTGCCGGAACAACCGAGGGCAAGATGGGTCGTCGCCTGTACTTCCCCCCAAAACGAGCCAATCGGGTGTGTATCGATATCTTCAATCACCGCAATGGTTGGACGAGGCGAATCGATCAAGGATTGGTAATAGGTATAGAGCAGTTCCTTTTGTTCCGAGGTAGCCGGATTCACAGATGAAATTCGTGCGGTACATGCATACCCTACCAAGGGCTCCCGATCGGGGAAGATCGAATGTATAGAGGAGTTGGCGAAACCCTCTATCCTGGAGCGCAATCCAAACCACTCTATTGCGTTGCAGACCGTGGGTGTATCGAATTGCTTCAACTCCACGATCTGCTCTGGGGTGAGGAGGCTCATGCGAGTACCCCACCCTCTTTCAAAGCTTTCTTCAACAACTCCTTGTTCTCGGTACTCATGGTTCCTACCGGTGCAAAACTTGGACCTGCATCGATCCCCAACAATTGAAGACTCTCTTTCAGCACTGTCGGAAATGACCCGAGATTGAAAGCCATTCGAATTGGGGCGGAAAGGAATTGTGCTTCAAGGGATCCAGCCACATCTCCAGCAACGTACTTATCGTAGATATCCGCCATCAAACGTGGAGCTATATTCGCACATGCTGTGATCGCTCCGTGGCCACCATAACAAAGACAAGCGTGGATCAGCGTGTCACGACCGCAAAGCACCGAAAATTCCTTTCCACGCGTTTTGCGGATGTACTCTCCGGTAAGGGTAAAGTCACCACTGGAGTCCTTCACACCTACGATATTCTCGATTTCCGAAAGACGAGCGACCGTATCAGCTGAAATATTGACATTGGTTTTGGTCACGTTATTGTACATGAGCATCGGAAGGCTTGTTGACCGGGCAATGGAAACATAATGATCGTACAACTCTTGCTGGGTCACACTGATGAACATAGGGGTAAGCACACTCACCGCATCGACTTTGCAATCTTCGGCCAACTGGGTCAATTCGACTGCCTCACGGGTGGTAATCCCGTTCGCACCAGCGTAGACAGGGATGCGACCCTTTGCCTCGTCAACAGTAATCTCGAAAATTGAACGGCGTTCCTCGGGAGAAAATCCGTAAAACTCACCTGAGGTACCTACAACGAACAATCCGTGGACTCCGCCTTTGATAAAGTAATCGATCATTTTTCTCAATGCCGGTTCATTGACCTTATAATCCTGAGTAAGTGGAGTGACCATTGCCGGAATAATGCCTTTTGCTTGAAATTTCATATTTCTCCTCTCTTTACTATAAACCAATCCAGATGTTCAGTTGCAGAATTCCCCGGTCTTGCCAAGTTCATAGTTCTTGAACTTTTCTGTAGCCCGAATCCGTTCGATCAACGCTTGCTCGTCGGAAGTCAATTCCGGACTATCAAGCACATTCAATGCATTGGTCAGGTGTTTTGGATTTCCCGTACCGTACACCACCGTCGTCACAGAATCAAATGAAAGCACCCATTTGAGCGCGGCGTTCGCAAGTGTTCCGAACTCTTCTATCCCCGCTTCCTTGGCCATCTCAAACAATCCACCTTTCATGAACGCTTCACGTGCAATCACACCAAGCCCTGCTGTCTTCGCTTGGGGAAGAACCTGCTTGGCTCCGCAATTGTCACCAAAGTTGAAGTTGATGTACACCGCGTCAAAGGCCTCCGTTTCAATTTGCTTCAGATAGGTATCTTCTCCTGAGAAGGTATCTGCGCAAGCAAATTGGATAAGTCCTTCACGTTTCAGTCTAGCTATATTGTCAGAAATCTTCAACAAGTATTCCGGATCATGCTCCAATGCCGATTTCATGAATGCCAGGTTGAAAAATTCAATTCTCTCTCGTCGCAGCAACTTGAGTATCCGTATTGCTTCGGCTTTCAGCAAATCGAAATTTGCCATCTTGGTATTGTTCTCATCGTATGTATAGACGAACCCTTCAGGACGTGTCTGGACATATATCGGATACGGGGGCTTGAGTGTTTGGAGATTCCTTCCCAGTGCATCCTTTTCCGAATCGTGGGTCACGTCGAAAAAATTGATTCCATGGTCAAAGGCGACCTTCAATAGATTCAAACGGCTCTCCTGGCCGAAACCTTCAAAGATATAACCTGGTGTAATGGCTTTCTTGAAATCTTCATTGAATCCTCGGGACCGTCGGTCGGGCAAATATTCATGACCACCCATGGAGATCGCTGAAATCTTTGCTTCAGACGTACCCAATTGTTTATAAATCATACAAAACTCCTTAACTGTAACGAATCAACCGTAAATAAGATTTGGCAAGAATAGGATAACGTTGGGAAAGGTCAACAGGAGAGCGACAACAACCAGTACAACTATGATAAAGGGAATACTTTCCTTCAGATATTCTTGCATGGGGACCTCGAGAATACCGTTCACTATGTACATGGCTACACCTACCGGTGGTGTAAGAATTCCCATGGTGACCACGATACTCATTATGACACCGAACAGGACCGGATCGACTCCTATGGTTCGTACCAAGGGCATGAGGATAGGTGTCAACAGGAGGATGACTATCGAGCCCTCCATGAACATTCCGAAGATAATCAAGATTATGATTACAATAACCATGGTGATGATAGGGTTGACTGTAAGCCCGGTGATCAACATGGTCAGTTTCTGGGGGATGCGTTCAAGTGGTATCCCATATCCGAATATGCCTGACATGGAAATCATGAACATTATTGCGCCGATATCACGGACTGCTTCCTTCAATGTTCCCATCAAGGACTTCAGCGTCATTTCCTTATAGACAAAGAACCCGATAACCAGTGCATATACGCACGCGAATGCACCGACCTCGGAAGGGGTAAAGATTCCCAGACGCAGACTTCCTATCAATACAATCGGGAAAATCAAGGCCCAAATGGTATCCTTCAACGAAAGAAGGATTTCCTTCAGATTCGCCCTTGTTTCCCGTGCACGTTTGAAATTCCTGATCCTGGCCGTAATGGCAACTGCGACCATCATGAGGACCATCATGATGAAGCCCGACATGATACCCGCGGTGAACAATCGTCCGATCGACACTTCCCCCACTGTTCCATAGAGGATCATGCCTACCCCGGGAGGAATTGTCGAGGTAATGAGCGAAGTAAAGCCGATGACAACGGCGGAATATCCCCTGGGATATCCCTGGCGGGTCATCTCAGGTCCCAGTATCCTGGCCTCCATGGCTGCGTCAGCGTTCGAAGAACCGGAACATCCCCCCATGAAGGTACTGAGTACGACACTTACCTGTGCCATTCCGCCCCGCATATGCCCGGCAACCTGCATGGAAAGCTTGATCAACCTTGTAGTGATCCCGGAGGCATTCATGAGACTTCCTGCGAAGATGAACAATGGGACAGCGAGCAAGCTCACACTCTGGGTTTGGGAAATCGGCAGTTGGACAATAGTCCTGATTGGAAGATCAAGATTTTGCAAAAAGAACAAAACGCCTGAAATTCCGATCGAAAACCCCACGGGCATACCAATCAAAAGAAAAACAAGGAACGCAAGTATCACTAGGGTCATATCTGTGCCTCACTGGGATCTGTCGTGTGGACAGGACTCTGTTCGCTTTTGACAAAAAGTTGGCGAACCTTTATCGAAGTTGTGATGATCATAAAGAAAAATGGAACCGGAATACTTAGGGTTGCCCACGTATAACTCAAGTTTGGAATCCCTTGGAAAGACCTGTGTCTGGAACTTATGGACAAACGTATTCCCAAATATACCATTGCAATGAGAAAAACCAAGATGAGTATGTAAATCGACAGCTGCACTATCTTCTTTGCCGGTTCCTTCAGATTTCGCAATATGAAATCGACATTCACCATCTTGTCGGCACGCAATGCGGTGTCGGCTCCAAGGAAGACCGACCAGGTGAACAATAGGAGCGCGACGTCCAAGGCCCAGTTGATCGGATATCCAATGGTCCGCAAGATTGCGGAAAGTGTGATCACCAATACTGTGATGAGAAGAAATGCGGCTCCTATCCCCAATTCCACCTGGCAGAATTTCTCATAGGCTTTTGCTAAAGCTTTCATGTGCAACCCTCATTTTCCACATGTAATTGGTGTTTGTGGCGGTATAGGCAATGCCAAACCTACCACAAACACCGTTCCATCCGAAAAAGTCAATCGTTATTTGATTTCTGCGTAAACTGCATCACGCGCAGCTTCGAGACCCATTGCCTTGTAGGCTTCCTGTCCAGACTTGATGAATGCATCCATATCGAGTTCGCTATGTGGAATATAGGTCATGCCTTGGTCGATCATGAACTGGCGATCGGCCGCTGCATTGGCCAACAGTTCACGTGAAACAGCAAGCCCTGCGGTATTGCATTCGTCGATAAGAATCTTTTGGTAATCTGCCGGCAACTTATTGAACCACTCTGCACTTACAACCATGACGTTCAGCTGGAAGATGTGTTGGGTTTCAATGATATACTTGGCGACCTCATATACCTTCAATTGTTTTGCTGCCGCGTAGGGAAGTTCCGCTCCATCCACAACCTTGGTCTGGATACCGTTGTAGAGATCTCCGTATGGGAGTGCGACAGCTTTTGAACCCAAGGAGTTCACTGTTGCAAGCCACATGGGAGCTGGTGCGGTGCGGATCAAGCTGCTTCGCAATTCGGTGGGGTTCTTTGCCATTTTATTTGAGAAGATATTGCGGAAACCTTGCACCCAAGCGTAGGAAACCACTTTGATGTCGTGTTCCTTCTCAAGCCTGTCGACCCAAGAAGCGACTTCCTTGGATTCGAGCAATGCTTCGATGTCATCCATTCCGGAAAGGAAGAACGGAGCATACAGAATCGACCATTCCTTCACATAGTTTCCCAAACGTGCAGGGTCAGTCTGCCAACCAACATTCGAGCCAAGGCGAATCTGCTCCAATACATCTTCTTCAACACCCAGTTGAGCGCTTGGGTATACCTCGATTTTCAAGCCGCCATCGGTCTTCTCGGCAACCGCATCAGCCCACTTCAAATACGATTTGTGAAATGCATCTTCGGGAGTAAGCACATGTCCGAATCTCAACAAATATTCATCCTTGACTTCCTGCGATCCCTGTGCAAACAGCGGAATAGCGATGCATAACACCAGACACAACGCGATAATTCCTTTCTTCATGTCGTAGCCTCCTAAATTTTTCAGGGCACACCAAGTGGCCCTTGTAGCAAAAATCCCAACGAACGTTGATACGTTCAATATTAAGCCATCAAGCCTCCGACCAAATGGCTGTAATAGTTTTCTGCAATTGCCTTGCATGTCGCTCTGAGGTGCTCACGCATAAGCAGTTCACACCTCTCTCCATCCCGCGCTTCAAGAGCATTTAGAATAGCAAGGTGATCCGCCCGTGATTTTTCTTCTATACGTGAGAAATTCATGGTTATGTTTCTGGTCAGGGACATGAGCGCCGAGAGTTTGTCGGCAAACTCTGAAAAATACCTGTTGTTTGCTTCCGAAATGATAAAATTATGCACCTGGTTGCCAACGGTTACACCCATTTTCCCATCGTGCTGCAGGTCGAGCGCTTCCAATTTGACTCGTAACTCGTTAATCGTGTTCTTGAAATTCGGATTCTTCGAATAGCAGGCGAAGCGGGCGCTTATTCCTTCAATTGCTTCCCTCGCATTGAAAATCTCAATAATCTCGGCAAGATTAAGCCTTTTCACCTGATACCCTTTCGAAGACTGCATCTCAACTATACAGAGATTGCTGAGCTTGCCGAGGACTTCTCGGATAGGGGTTCTCGATATACCGTACATTTCACTGAGCTCACGCTCAACCAACCAATCACCGGGAGCAAATTCACCAGAAACTATACGATTTCGAAGATCCTCGAACACCTCGTTCTTTTTCATTCCAACAGTCCCCTATATTTTGCATACCTTTGGTATACCAGAAGTATACTACAGAATTCCTCCCCGTCAAGAAAATTATTGGGTTCTTAATTTTATATTTTATAATGGATTATAATATTTACTGAGTTTTTTATATATAAGAGAAGGCAATCCCCAGCCATAAGTAGCTGGGGAAAGTACTGGCTTTTTCTAGAGGGAACGCATCATTTCCACAAGTTTATTATAGTCTTTCTCTACTTGATCGAACAGGATCAAGCGACCAAGAACATAACCTTCCACACCAATCGCCGACAAGCGGGTCATGACATTCTTATCCACACCACCGTCGATCACAATATTAAAACCCCACGGTTCACGTTCCCTGACTGCCTGCTCCACCTTCGCATCTAGGAACGGAAGATAGGACTGACCGCAGAATCCAGGATTGACTGTCATGAGCATGAGATAATCCAATAATGGATACATCGGTCGGATGGTCTCCAAGGCGGTTCCGGGGTTTAACACCAAGCCTGCCTTCTTACCCAATTGTATGATCTTCGCCAATGTCGCAGTCGGATTCACATCGGCCTCAGGGTGGATATAGATAATATCGCACCCATGGGAAGCGACAAGTTCCACATATCGGCCGGGATCCTGGACCATCATATGGACATCAAGCAACTTGTCGGTGTTACGGCGGACCAAATCGATTTCCGCCAAACTCATGCCGAAATTGGGGACGAACTGCCCGTCCATAATATCCAAGTGGAATATGTCTACCCCAGCAGCATCAAGACGGAGGATCTGGTCCTTCAAATCCTCGGTCGCAAGATTCATGATTGATGGACATAATAATTTTTCCATAGCTGTAACTCCTCAAGGAACCATTGTGTTCTACCCGGTGAATTCAAACCCAATACAAATAATCCGAATTGTCGATCCGTGTAGATAGCGATTATTGAACTGAATCTACGAACGGGTCAATAGCACCGGCGACTCGAATTCACAACAACCCCATGAGGGCCTTCAGCTCGCGGGTCTTCTCTTTGCTCACATGGACCCGTTCCTCGTTGGAGAACTTGAGGACATACCGTCCGCGCCCCCACGGTAGGATCCGCTCCACCCTGTTGAGGTTTACCAACGACTTCCTGTGTACCCGGAAAAACAGTTCCGGACTGACACTCTCCTCGATTTGGGCCAAACTCTTCTCCACAACATACCGGACTCCGTCGGTATACAGGAAAACAAAGCTGTCCTCGGTGGAGAAGTAATCGATGTCCTGGACATCGATAACCTTGAACTCGAACCGGTCCTTGACCGTGAAGCGCTTGAGATATTGTTTTGGTTGGACCGTTCCTTCCACCATAGTTCCCAACTGCTGGAGTATCGTATCGCCAGGGACCGTGGTATTCGGTACCCGTGCGAGTGCATCGAACAACCGCTTGTCCTGGAACGGCTTGAGCACATAGTCCACTGCATGGACCTCGAACGCCCTCACCGCGTGTTCATTATACGCGGTTATGAAGATCACCGAGGGCTTGTGGGTTGCCTCCTGCAATATCTGGAAGCCCGAAAGACCTGGCATCTTGATATCAAGAAGGACAATATCGGGCAAGGCCCGGTCGATGAGCTCCACCGCCGCCCTGCCGTTGTCGGCCTCGCCGACAATGGTATATTCCTCGCTATCGGCCAAGATATCCCGAATACGTTCACGGGAACGGAACTCGTCATCTATGATACATACACTCTTCTTCATGGCAAATTCCTTGGAATCGTCATGGTAACCATGAGACCACCACCACTCTTTCGCTCGTACGCGATTTTCCTATGATACAATGCGAACAATCTTCCTTCAACATTCTTCAGCCCCGTTCCGGTCCCGGTGGCGACTTCCAAGGGATCGAACACGCTGTCTCCACGATCCTCCACACATATTTTCACACCGTCCCTACTCGGATACACCGAAACGGTGATATCTATCTCACCGGTCGCCTTCGCCCCATGGTTGACAGCATTCTCCACGATCGGTTGGATCAACATGGGCGGAATCTGGAAGTTTGCGACCAGCGGGTCCATCTCGACCTTGTAGGTAAGCTTCTTGCCAAACCTGGCCTTCTCGACCCCAAGGTAATGGTGCATGGACGCGATCTCGTCGGAAACAGGAACCAAATCGAGTTTGGTGGAAGAGAGGATGTACCGGTAGAGGTCAGCCAGATTCTGCAATGTCTCATTCGCTTCCTTGGGATTGCTGTCCACCAGTTGCATGACACTGTTGAGCGAGTTGAACAGGAAGTGGGGGGTGATCTGGGCCTTCAGTGCCATCTGTTGGGCAAGCATCATCCGTTCTCGCAACCGGGTGTATTCCTTGACCCGCCTTGAACGTCCCGTTACCTTGCGGCAGTAGAAGACAACCCGCTTGAACCCATCGGTGGTCAACATGACGTAGGCATTCAGGATAATGGGAATACGGCTCCCATCGAGAACCAACATGGAGGTGGCCCTATTCTCGATCGATTCCATGGAAGTGAACAACTCCAACACCTCGCGGTCTCCGAAGAATAGTGTAGAGAAGCTACTTTCCGCTTGCACTTGAGCCAAGGAATCGGCTCCGACAAGTCTCAAAAACGAGTGGTTGGCCTCGACAATACCCTTACGGTCCACTATGACCAGAAACGGTTCCCGTGAACGACGATACAAGCCTAGCCCTTGTTTCTGTTTCCTCCGCTTCGCGGAACCCTCATAGAGCGCCATGGGAGTCCTGCCGAGAATCAACCGTTCAAGGGCATCGTGCGATTGCTTCTGCTCCACCCCCACCGGTTTCTGCGACCAGAAGGCGACCAGTGCGGTCCCCAACCCTACCACCGCAACCAACATGATGCTGAGGGCGGCGGCCATCGAGAGTTGGCCCTGGTCGATGAAATGCATGATTCCCAGCGACAGGCTCTTCCAGTTGGGTGGAGCCAATATGAGTGATGCAGACAATTCGGTGGAAGTCTTCACCAAACCGATTATGAATGCGGCAAAGATGAATGATTTCATTTGGGGCAGCGTGATGTGGAGAAATGATGTCAATTGGTTGCTCCCCAGGCTTCTTGCGACCTCCTCCCTCCGGGAATCGGCAACAAGGAATCCCGCTTCGAGGGTCTTCAGGCTGAAAGGCAACCGGCGGGCGATTATGGTAAACAACAACAGGGTATAGAATGGAATGGGATGGTTTTGGGGAAAGAATCCCGCATAGGCACCCAAGACCCCGACCGCCAACACGATACCGGGAAGGACGAACGGAATCACCAGAATATAGTCGATGAACCGCCAGGCCCGCTTGAAGTACATGGTGTGTCCCAGGACGAGCCCGAAAAACACGATCACAGAGGTTGCCAACACCGACATGCGCAAGGTGTCGAGCAGCATTCCGGGTGTCTTGAACACCCTCTTGTAATTCAACAGGGTCCAGCCCTGGGGCAACAGGTCGTAACTCCAGATTGTGATGAACGATTGCACCAATGTCATGAGAAATGGTGCCAGCAACAGCACGAAGACAATCACAACAAACACGGTCGCGGGTACCCGGAAGGTTCCCAACCGATACACCACGGGAAAAAGCCCCCTGCGGTATTCACGGGTTGTGGACCTGATCAGACGATTGACGACTGCCAATAGCAGGAACGACAGCAATATGATCCATAGGCTGAATATCAAGGCGACGCGTTCATCGTTCAACAGTGAGAGGAAATTCGTATAGATTTCCGATGAAAGTACCGCATAACCGCCTCCAATCACCAACGGACCACCGATATCTCCGATAGCCATGAGGAAGATCATGAGTCCGGAGATGATGATATGCGGAGAGATGCACGGGATGGTGAGGTCAAACAGGACACGCATATTCGAAGTCCCCAAGGAAGCCGCCGTCTCATCGATATGCCTCGGCACTCCCTGCAATCCGGCAGCGATAATGAAGGTCGCATACGGTATCGAGACGATCAATTGGTTGATCAGGAGTCCGGGGAGTCCGAAAATATGGGGAAAGAATACACCGATGCGCTGGAACAACAGCGAAACGATGCCGCTTCGGCCATACAACGAAAGCACAGCGAATGCCATGATGAACGGTGGAGTGATCATGGGGATGGTCAACAGCGATAGCCAGAAGCGGGAAGCGAATACATTGGTCCGCACCAGCAGGAAAGCAAGCGGCAAGGCGACCAGCAGGGAAATCGAGGTCGCGAGGGAACCGAGGATAAAGGTGTTTTTCGTCACATTGAGCAAATGGGGCCACAGATATGCGGGCAAGGGTTCGGCTGCTGTCAAAGCCGAACCCAACCCTTTGGTCAAAAGATGTACGATAGGCACCAATAGGAAGCCGATCACCAATAGGATCGGTGGAAGCAGGAGTAGAATCCTGGGAATTCGTGCCACTACTCTATTCACCTGATCCTGGACCTCTCTATCGGGCGGTATTGTGGACCTCAGTCCATCCGGCGGATATTTCTCCCCACCACCAGATCATCGGAAGAGAATATCCCCGATACTTCCTGGGATTTCTGTAGATCGGGAGCTGAATTGCCCCTGATCGGTTGTTCGAATTCCAACGTCAGTCCATTAGACATCAGGATTTCGCCTTTTACAAGACCTCCAAGATATTCGATATAGTTAATCGTTCCGTGGAAGGTATTGTCATAGGTGTCGGTCGACTGCTCGTTGAGGCGAATATATTGTGGTCTCAAAGAAACCCAGACTTCGGTGCCCTTCGCGATAACCTCGTCGGTCTTCACATGGAAGGTCTTGTCGTTGACCTCGACACTGGTCACGCCGTCGGTGTAATCCAGAACCTTACCGTACATGATATTGGATTTCCCAATGAAACCGGCCACAAAGTCGTTGTTCGGTCGACGATAAATCACTTCAGGGGCACCTCCCTGCATCAACTCGCCTTGTCGCATGACAAACACCTTGTCTGAGATCGAGAGGGCCTCCTCCTGGTCATGCGTGACGAAGATCGTGGTGATTCCCAAAGCCTGTTGGATCTTCCGGATTTCCTTGCGGATATTGAGCCGCAAGGCAGCGTCCAAATTCGACAACGGTTCGTCGAGCAACAGCACATCGGGTTTGATCACCAACGCTCTTGCCAGTGCAACACGTTGCTGCTGCCCACCCGACAACTGCGCCGGCATCCGCTTCTCATAGCCGGTCAGCCCCACCAATTCCAAATATTCGGCCACTAGAGAAGCAATCTGCTGTTTGTCGAATTTCTTGATCTTCAGTCCGTAGGCGACATTGTTGAACACGTTCATGGTCGGGAAAATCGCATAATCCTGGAATACGATCCCGATGTTCCGTTTTTGTGGGGGAACTTCGACGAGGTTACGCTCCCGGAGAAATATCTTTCCGCTCGTAGGACTCTCGAAACCAGCCACCATGCGCAGCAATGTCGTCTTGCCACAACCCGAAGGTCCGAGCAGGGAGACCAGTTCACCCTTCTCGATCGAAATCGACAAATCCCTGACTGCCTCGGTATTTCCAAAATTCTTCTGCAGACGCTCGATGATTATTTCAGACATAGTACGTTACCTTACCTTTTTCTTCATACTGTTGGATATGGCTGTTCCGATTCCGACAATCGCTATGAGCACAACACCCATGGCAGCCGCTCGTGAGAGGAACCCTTCTTCGACAAAATAGGCGATATACAGCGACATGGTTCTCCATCCGGGTGGATTCAACATCAAACTGGACGAGAGTTCCGTGACAACCTTGATCATACCGATGACTATAGCCATGGATATGGCGGGCTTCAACTGCGGGAGCAGAACTGAGAAGAAGGCTTTGACGTCGGATGCCCCCAAGCTGAAGGCAGCCTCCTGCTGGGAATCGTCGATCTTGGAAAAACCGGCCTCGATGATCTTCAGGACGAATGGAAGCCGCCGGATGCTGATCGCTATGATCAGTATGTACACCGAGGCGATCAGGTCCCTGCGACCCAAGGAAACCCCCGAATAGGTCTGCAAAAGGCTCACCGCGATGATAACTCCCGGTATGGTGAATGGCAACAACGTGAAATAGTTGATCCAGCGCAGCATCTTCCGGTTCTTGAACATATGGGCGAAGATCACACTGAGAACCACCAGGATCGGGGTGACTGTCAGAAGGAGGATGATGGTGTTCCTGATCGGCAAGATGTCACTCAGGGCCTTCACATAGTTGTTGGTGGTGAATTCACGGGGCAACCAATCGTAGGCCCAGATGGTTCCGAACGATTGGATGACAATGGCGATATAGGGTGCCATGAATATCAGGGAAACGAATACAAGCAGAACCAATCCAGCCTTGCGGGCCTTCGGACGATCATAGGTCATCTGCCCGATCCTGAACCTGTGCTTTATTTCGGTCAACTTCATCAGGCGGCTTACGATGAACAGCATGATGAACGACAAGACCAAGGTCCATGCCCCGAAGATAATCGGAATGCGCTCGTCACCCATGTAGGTGATGAAGTTGTTGTATATTCCGGTGGAAATAACCTGGTAGCTGCCACCGATGATCAACGGACCACCGACATCGCCCATGGATGTGAGGAAAACCATGAGGGCCGCCATGAGGATATGGGGAGAAATGTAGGGAAGTACGATCGAGAACTGGGTTTTCAGCGCACTGTTTCCCAAGGACATGGAAGCCTCTTCAAGATGGCGGGGAACAGTCTTCAATCCGGTAATGATCAACAGCAATGCATAGGGCATCGCGTGCAACACCTGAGTGATCACGAGACCTCGAAGGCCATAGATGGAGGGAAGATCGATACCCAACAACTCGAAGAACATGGTGAGTACACCACTATTGCCCAGTAGGATGATGGTGGCGAAGCTGGAGATGAATGCCGGGGTAATCAAGGGAATCGATAGGACGCCCAGAAAAATGGAGGCACCGGGAATCTGCAGTTTGGCGATCAGGAATCCCAACGGGACGGCGATAAGTACGGCAAATCCTGTGGTGAGGAATGCCATGCGCAATGTGTTGCCTGTTACACGAAGAAGATAGGTGAAGAATCCTGCTGGCAGTGGATCCTCACTTGCGAAGATCATGCTGAATGATCCTGTGAATAGTTTAACGATCGGCAGCAATAGAAACATGAATAGAAAAAGCGTTGCTACTGCATAGGCTATATGGAACCAGGAAAATACGTAGGTTTTCTTCATCATGTGCTCCAGTGAAATCGAAAGCCCACACCACGATTGGTGGTGTGGGCCGGGCTTTGGTATTATTTCGTGCCTTTGGTTCTGATGTATTCACCGAAGGTGTTTTGGATCAGTTCACGATTCTCTTCTGCGAGCGCGGGATCCGGAGCGTAGATAGTGCCCATATCCTTTGTGACGCTTTCAAGGCTAACCGGCAACGAGGGGTCCATGACGCCCTGTTTCACGGGGATATAGAGATACTCGGCGCCCTTGAGCTGCATTTCATCACTCAAGATGTAGTCGATGAACTCTTTTGCCAGGTTGGGGTGCTTGGCACCCTTCACCAAAGCCATGGAGTTGTCATAGACCTGGCTTCCGTCTTCGGGGAACAGGAAATTGACCGGATAGCCTTCTTGCATCGCAACCAGGGCTGGACGAGAGAGACCAATGGCCATGGCGAACTCACCCTTGCTGACCAATGTGTAGATACGGGAGCTTGAGCCGGAATAGTACGGCAGGTTGGCGTTGATGCCTTCCCACAACTTGGGAGCTTCATCTCCGTAGATCTGCAACATGGCGACAACGTTCGAGCTTGCGGTCGAGGACTTCAAGGGGTCTGCGCTGATAATCTGGTCCTTGTAGACTGGATTGGTCAGGTCCGTGTAGGTCCTGGGAATAGGCAGGTTGTACCGCTCGAGTACTTGTGTGTTGTACATGACACCAGTAAACATCAACGACCAGACATGGTAGTAATTCTCCGGGTGGCTCAGCTCAAGTCTGCTACCGCCTACGGGAATGGAGGATTTGAAACCAGGTGCTTGTGGAGCATAGGGCTCCAATAGACCCATTTCAATCGCATGTTGATAATTGATCATCGAACCGGCGTGCACGACGTCTGCCTGTGGATTGGCTGATTCTGATTCCAATTTCTTGAACATGGCTTCTGTTCCACCTGGGTTCAACACATTGACGGTGACTCCCGGGTGCAAGGCTTCGAAGCCTGCCTTCATTGCTTCCGCATACTCTGCGAAAATCGTACTATAGACGACCAACTCTGTTTCACCGTGGCCGGCATCTGCTGCGGGAGCGGCACTTTCCTGTGCACCTGCGGCAAAAACCATCGTGGCGCATGCGATGAACATGACGATTACCAATAAACGTTTCATCATAAAACCTCCTGAAGATGATGCCGCATTGTATATCCATGTACAATCGTATTCAAAAAGAATCCGATGAACAGGGTCAGATTCCTTCCGAACCGGTCAAATCCCGACCTGAACCGGAACGCTGGCCGATAGAACCGATCGCGGCAATGCTCTGGAGACAACAACGGGTAGGCACATGCAGGCCTACCCGTTTGCATGATGGGATTTCCCGATCAATACTTTTAATACTTGATATACGTCCCGAGATACCCCTTTACACCAAAACCGCTATCGAAAGAGAGGTCGGGAGGCGACGACTCGGAAGAGGAATCAAATGTTCCGGTCACGGCCAAGGGAAAGGAGAATACCGCACCGGCCCCAACGTTCAGACCTTTGGAAATCGTAATGATACCACCGGTTTTCATCTCGAATTTTGTGATGTTCAGCAATGCGACATATTCTTCACCCAGTAGGGAATAGGTAGAGGCAACCCCAAGGTATCCCAGACCAACTCCGAACTCAATGTATGCGGCTTCGTTTAATCCCACTATATATTGGGCAGCTACAGAAGCGTTGAACGAAAACGGGTCGGTTTCCACATCCCATTCGAAAACACCTGATGTATACGACGCCGAAGCAAATCCAACACCAATGGTATACCCGATGCCAATTCCGGGTGTTTCCCCTACATAATGGGCTCCTGACAAGACCAGTCCAAGTTGATCGATGGATGTTTCCCGATTTTCCTCTTCGAACGAATCGTTGCCGACAAACACATTGCCTCCGACAAAGCCAACAGCGAATACACTTCCAGCGACAATAGACAACATCAGAACACAGACTAATACTTTTTTCATCAATTACTCCATACTTATAATTATTTACTATTAAATTCTATCAACAATTAACTATATTTACAATACTTGAAAAGATTTATAATTACGTTCACGAATCACGAATCCCAGTATCACTAAGATGCAAGCGAAGATTCGGATGTCCGGGTAGCTTTGTGTCGGAGATAGCGCAACCCCAACAATCGGCGTGTCGATACCCGCTAAGCTATCATGTATTCTTTGGAATACGAGTTGCTTACTGGAAGATCGATTCGCTGGGCTAACTTTCCCCATGGTTTACGCATCGTGTAAAATCGTTCGGAACTTCGTCCAAAAAAGGACCCCATCTTACAACGCATGACATATCCGAAGGTCTTCGGATACCTCGTTCACCACAGCAATCCAAATGCACTGAATTTGTTATTTCCTGTATTGCCAATCGTCCGAAATATGATATGCTGTCACATCAAAAACATCATCTGATACACGGATTCTCAAGAAATGGGGGACATATGCGACTAACAAAAAAGGTTTTTCTTGATCTTGCCATCTACATGTCGAGTTTTGGATTATTGATTGGAATCGTGTTTCCATTCTTCATGCTTGTAATGGGAATCCCCAGTGCTTATGTCATGACAGTGCCATTCTTTCTCAGTTGCATTGTTGCGGGAGTAATTGTCGGTACGATCAATATCATGCTTGCCAAAACAGTCGTGGGAAAGCGTATCGGTCTATTATCAAAAAAAATGCAATTCATTGTTGGAAAACTCAACGATGCAAAAAGCCTGTCCGACTTGGAGGACTGTGATTCCCAAGAGTGCCTGCTTCCTGTGGATTCGGCGGATGAGCTGGGTGAGAGCGCCCAAGCCTACAACACGTTGCTGCAGGCCTTATCAAATTCCATCGCATCGGAATCCGCGGTCCGGTCGTTCAACAACCTGCTCTCATCACAATTGGAGTTGGAGATTCTGGCGAAGAATGCTGTGGACAGGATCCTACGGTATCTGGATGCGGATGCAGGCGCGGTCATCATTGAACGGGGTGGAGAATTCGAGGTCATCTATTCCTTTGGCATCAAAGATCCATCGGGAATCGTCGCAAACGAGAACCTATGGAAATTGTTCGAATCTTCGATCATGCAGCGGAATGTATTCGAGGGCAAATTGGCAATCGATTGCACGTTGTTGAGTTTCCAACCTGATGAAGTCCTTACCTTGCCAATAGTATACAAGGATGTTCCCCTCGGACTTCTGGTCATCGCAACACGTAGGATACTTTCGAACAGGTCCTTGCAAACACTTGAAATGTTCAACCAATGCTTCTCCTTGGCCCTGAACAATGCCATAACCTATGACCAACTGCAGAAATTGGCTGCAAATGATCCGTTGACCGGACTCTACAACCGACGATTCGGCATGACCCGGTTGACCGAGGAGTTCTCCCGATCGGTTCGGACCCACCTCCCCCTCGGCTTGCTGATTTTCGATATCGACCACTTCAAGAGAGTGAACGATACGTACGGGCATACTGTCGGTGACAAGGTCCTGGTCAATCTTGCCAAGATCACCGCAATGGCCGCACGGAAAGGGGATTTGACAATAAGATATGGCGGCGAGGAATTCATTGTCATACTTCCGGGTGCCGACAAGAAGGACTGTGCATACATCGCGGAACGACTCCGTCATATGGTAGAGGAGAGCATCATCCAAATGGGTGATATCCAGATCCGTGTCACGATTAGTATCGGTGTCGCGTCCTACCCCGAATACAATGTCGAGAATGAACATGCCCTCATCAAATCGGCGGACAAGGCCCTGTATGTGGCAAAGGATCAAGGTCGGAATATGGTGGTGTTCGCCTGAGACATAGGATTGGTAAGTTCTTATGGTCGGACAATTGTAAAATCTTCCAGAAATTCCTGTTCGATATAACAACTGAAAGATAGCAACACCCCGGGCAAGCCCTGGACGACCACAGAAATCCTGACGAGAGATTGCAGTATTCAGAGGCGCATATTATACTCGGGAGGATATCAAGTACCAGGGGGTCCAGGTGTCGCTTCATTTTCCTACGCTTGGTTTGGTCCTGTTGACCGTTGGATTTACGACGTCAGTTATTTTGGTTTTCCTATGGCGTATCAACCGTCATGTGGAGGGTCCTGGAATCTGGGCTTTGGCATCTATCGTCTGCACTTTTGGCTATGTTCCCCTGTGGCTTGAACCCCAGATCGGAAATATTGCGATAATCCTGAACAACATATCGGCAATCGGTACGCTCCTGTTGATTCTTGAGGGAATCCTTCGGTTTCGTCGGTTTTCCTTCGGATACAGAAATCGGCTGATAGCCGAGTTGTTCTATTTCCTTGTCTATATGGCCTCGACCACAATCAATCTGGAGAACGCCCGCGCACGGTACCTGGTGAACGACCTCCTGCTCTGTGTGATCCTCCTGGTAATCATCTATGTGCTGTTGATCCGACACAAGGGAATGGAAGGGGTGATATATGGAATCATCGCCGGAATGTTCGTACTCTTGCTTGCAGCTTTCAGCTACCGCTGGTCCATGGCGCTTTCGGGTATGGTCGATTCGGAACAGATCAACACATCCATGACCACCGTGATTTTCTTCACCTTGACTCCATGGTCGCTCGGTTGGACATTTGGCCTCGTGGTCATCCTCAATATCCGCACACAACAGACCCTCTGGGATACAGCTCGTCGGGATCCACTCACCGGTTTGTACAACAGATTGTGGATGATGGAGACATTCTCCACACGTCTTGGTGGAAATCAGAATGGGACAAAGAGGTCTTTTTGTGTGGCTATCATCGATATCAACGGGTTCAAGCTCATCAATGACACCCGTGGACACATCTTTGGCGATGAAGTACTCAAGAAGGCTGCCGACATTCTCAACAACCATTTGGGACCCACGGATTCCGCAATCCGGTATGGCGGCGATGAATTCATCCTACTGATAGATTGCGCAGGAAACAGGGAGTGCAGGGAAACGCTACGCGAACGGTTGGTACATGTCTTGGAAACTCCTACAACTATCGGCGAGTTCGATCTGCATTTTTCGGTAAGTATCGGAAACGCGATGTTCCCCGAAGATGGTGAAACGGTTGACGAACTTTTGAAAGTCGCCGATGACCGTATGTATATGCATAAACGCATCAAATGTCGAAATACCGAAATTTCAAACAAGGAGGCACTACATGGTTAGAAAAATCTTGTATATGACCAAGACAGGACACTCAAGAAAGATTGCGCATGCTATTGCAGATGCGCTGGAACTCGAGGCGCTCGATGCAAAATCAAGTCCCGATTTGCACAACACCGACCTGCTGATTGTGGTAGGTGGCATCTATGGCGGAAGAAGCAACCCTGAACTAGTCGAATATGTGAGAAAAATCGACTCCTCTATGGTCAAGCATGCAGTCCTTATAACTTCGTGTGCAAGCAAGAAATTTTTTCAGAAAGAGGTCCGTGCGGTATTGTTCGAGAATGGAATCGAGGTATTCCCCAAGGAGTTTGTATGCAGGGGCAATATTCTTTTCGTCGGCCTTGGACATCCGAACAAACAGGACTTCGCCAATGCAATTGATTTTACCAAACAGGCCATCGACCACTACCAAAGCTGAGCGGATGTGCCCCCCCCCTCAGTTTTCCATGACTGCCTGTGGAGACTTTTCCACATAGAATCTGAACCGGTTGAGAAAGCGTGCGGCAGGGGCGCCGTCGACCAGATCATGGTTGAAACTCACGGAAATGTGCATGATTTCCCTGATTTCCACTGCATTGTTCACCACAACCGGTTTTTTTATGGTGCTGCCAAGCGCAAAAGAAACAGCGTTCGGACCACCAGCATAGGGTACTGCATATCCGGGAATGTTCGAGAACATACTCACCGATGTGACAAATACAGTACCCGAGAGCTTACGGACGGTCTTGTGGTTGCCCAGGATTCTCCTGAATAGAAATAGGACCACGCTCTTGGGAAGCATGTCCAAGAACCAACGGACAACCGGAGAGGAAATATAGCCGCTTGTCTCTACGTCGTCGTGCTTGGACGCATGGATTTGTGCATCCACGTCTCCAATCGTCTTGCTGTTTATGTCGCGGATAACCAGTTGTTTGGGGATCAACTCACCCTTGTACTCGACTTCGATGGGGATATTGATATCGACACTATCAAAGCGGGTGGTCTTGCGGTAATTGATCATGGCATTGAGCTCGGGAACATCCTTCAGACATTTCCCTATGGCTTTGAGGAGGAAAGCCAATAGCGAGCCACCCTCTCCATCCCGTCGGTGTTGCCGGAGGATCGACCTGAGGTTTGAGATATCGAAATCGAGTAATGCATGGTAGATATGCCCACCCGCAACGAGATCGAACCCGTACATGGATAATTTTCTTGTTATAGGTGTCTTATACTGTTTCATTCGTGTATCCATGTCCACAACCGCACATGACGCGCATGATATGACACAATGTGATTTTTTTCCAGCACCCGACACATACCCTCCAGGTGAAGCTTCAAGACTTTATCCCCACTCGCTCGGTTAGTCTTTGTGTATTGTGCAAAATTTAAACGATGTTTTTGTTTACTAGCGATTTGGGTTGTCATATACTTACCTTGGGTCTGTTGGTATTTCGCCTATACTTCCCCGCTGGGGAAATTGGAACGAGCTCGAATGGATACGATTCTCATTGTCGAGGATTCAAAAACCGACACATTGATAATTACAGGTGCACTTGCCGATTACGCCACTATTACAGCTGGAGACGGATTGGAGGCACTCGACAAATTGTCGGCATATCCCGATATCGACATGATCATCCTGGACCTCCATATGCCGAACATGAATGGATTCGAATTTCTGCAGGCAATGGAAAGCAAGAATCAGACGCTTCCCATCATAGTGCTGACAAACTTCGACGAAGTGGAAAGTGAAGTCAGGGCATTGGAATTGGGTGCTGTCGATTATATCCGCAAGCCCTTGAATTTCCTTGCGTTGCTCAAACGGGTTGAGGTTCATTTGCGCCTGGCCAAGGCAACCAAGGTCATACAGGCCCACAACCAGGTCCTCCAGGCAGCTGTTTCACGTAACCAGGAACGCATGGACCAGACACAGGAAGCTACGGTCCAGGCGCTTGTCCAGCTCCTGGAAGTACGGAATATCGAAACCGGCGCCCATATCCGCAGGACAGCGAAGATCATGCAGGTCCTTGCCCAACAAATCGCAAGCCTGGAATTGCCCGGCTACGGGATTTCTCCTGAATTCCAGGCAGACCTTGTAAGGACAGCGCCGTTGCATGATATCGGAAAAGTTGGGATTCCCGACAACATCCTGTTGAAACCGGGAAAACTGACCGCGGATGAATACGAGCATATGAAACGGCATGTGGAATTCGGTGTCAATGCACTGTATTACCAACAGGAGAAGGACCATCCGATCGTCGACTTCATGGAAGTGGCCCGAGCGATAATCCAGTACCACCATGAACGGTTCGACGGCAAAGGCTACCCGCAGGGACTGAAAGGCACCGATATCCCCTTGCCCGGCAGACTCATGGCGATTATCGATGTGTACGATGCGCTCACCAGCGAGCGGGTATACAAGCGGGCCATGCCACATACCGAGGCAATGGCCATACTATCGGATGAAAGTGGCAAGCATTTCGACCCTGTGGTGGTCGATGCGTTCTTCGACATCCAGGATGTGGTTAAACTCATCTGTACAAGAAACCAATCCTCGCAGTGACCCTCACAAGGATTCGGACTCTCCACTGATCCATGGCATTTCTTTTCCCGAGACAAGTTGCAGACGGAAACCCAGTTGTGCCGCATGATGCTGGATATGCCTGGTCGTATACACATGCAACTCGGCCCGGCTCATCTTCCTGAAAGAGATACCCGACCCCGCAGCCAAGGCACCTGCAGACTCCGAGGCAAGCACCTCCTTGATCTTGGACCGGCAATGCCCGAGATACTCCAGACAGAATTCCCGGGAATACAATTCGGTTGGCAGCACATCCGCCATCTCCTCATAATCCTTGAAAATCTGTTGATGCTCGAGATGGAAGACCTGTTGCTTGAAAGGAATGGTATCTCGTCCAAGATAGAAATCGGTATAGAAAAGTGTATGGAACACTACTTGTGAAAATGGATAGTCTCCGTGATCCTGTTGCCATTCCGTATCGGGACAATTTTCGATACAGAATTGTACGGTCCTCAAGGCTGCCAACAGCTGCCTTGCCAATAGACGGGCCAATGTATTCATAGCGAGCCCCTCCCTCGACCATAGGATAGGGCAATTTGTCCATGCGATTCAAGCATGCATGTGGTTAGAAGCCGTTCGTCACCAACCACCCCATGAGTTCCTGTTCCCGATCGACGAGGGTGTCCGACGATTCCTCATAGGGACCCAGATGCTTTTGCGCGACAATGCATCCATCCACCATGTAGAGGACCCGTTGAGTCTTGGCAGCAACCTTCATATCGTGCGTCACCAACATCACTGTCGTCCCCTGGCTGTTGATCTGGGCAAGTATCTCCATGATCTCTGCCGCCGATTTGGAATCCAGCGCTCCGGTCGGTTCATCGCCGAAAATCATGGCCGGCTCATTGATCAAAGCACGGCAAATACCCGCCCGCTGCAACTGTCCCCCCGACGCTTGGGTGATGCTGTTGTCGGCCAGCGTGGCAATACCGGTCATTTCCATCAACTTTTTCGCCTTTTCATGCACGGCCTTCTTGTCGGCATGTTTTTCCAGTAGCGCGGGGAACATGATATTGTCGATCAACGAGAGGTTCTTCAGAAGGTTGATATCCTGGAAAATGAATCCCATGTGGTCCAGACGCAGTTTCGATAGCGACTCTTCCTTCAATGAGCTGATTTCCTGGTCCATGAACACCACGCTGCCACTGGTGATCCTGTCCATACCGCTCACCGTATAAAGCAGGGTCGACTTGCCGCTGCCCGACGGACCCATGATGGAGACGAACTCCCCCTCCCCGATCTGCAGGTCGACATCCCTCAGGATGTGCAGGACATTGTCCTCACCCAACGCTATCTTCTTATGAATATTCCTTGCTTCCAACATGGTACGCATATGATCCTCCACCAACTGGTCTCTATTCGATTCTTTTCACAGGTTGCTCAACTTCTAAGCACCACCGAAAGGTCTTCGGCGACTGCAACCTTGCAACTCAACGACAGGGTGATGCCCACGACAACGATTATCAACAGCGGGTATACCAGCCATGTCTGCCACGCGATACCCACGAACCGTATGCTGGCCGCACCCATCGAGGACATGGCCATGCTGACCAGTATCTCACCCAGATAATCGGCCGCCAGAACTCCCAGGATGATGCCTGGAAGCAGGACCACCATCGTTCCGGCCATATACTGGCGTTCGATTTGCCGGGTCGACAGCCCGATACTGCGCATGATCGCAATCTGGGACATGTCCTTCGACAACAACATCTTGAGGAACAACGCCGTTATCAACACCATGACAACAATTGCGATCGCCAGTCCTCCGATCACGATAGCACCCATCTGTCGGATGATATTCCCCATCGTCTGCCTGGCGTATTCCTTGATCCCATTCACCTGGGCGGATGCGTAGGTCGATTGGTAATGTGCCATTTTCGCCGACACGTCCGCATGTGGAGCGATATCCAGATTCACCATGTACCAGAGGATCGCATCGTGCTGCAAACCGAGGGAACTACCGGCTTTTGCGGTCTTCCCCCCATTGGTGATGTCCTGGTAGATACCACTCACTTGCAACTGCTTCTCGACTCCTCCGACCTGGACTACCACCGTGTCACCGATCTTCTTATCCAATCCATCCGCAGATGCTTGTGCGAATGATAGGGAAATCTCTCCAGCGTCAGAGGGAGCCTCCCCTTCCAAGTACTGCAAGGGGAATACCGAAAAATCTCCTGTTTCGATGATTATGTATTCCCATCTACCGTCCGCTGTCATGGCCGGGTATGAACACGTGATATAAGCAGCATGCTTTTCGATATCGGAATCGTTTTCAAGTTCGGCCAGCAACCTTTCGAAGTCGGCCGTTATCGTGTCGGTTTTCCTCAGGTCGATCCGAACATCGCATTGCCCGATTCCCATGTAGGTGGAGAACTTCGGTGAATTCATGGTGTTGAACACATTCAACGGCAGAATCGCTATGAATGTGCACACGATGAAAATGAAGAACAACAACCGGTAGAGCTTGATTCGGATGGCGACATCCCGCAGTCCCAAATAGGTGCTGGTACCGAGAAACCTGTTCTTCAAGAGTGGAAACCGGTATTTCCGGTGCTTTCCCCGTTGCATGATGTCGGACCGCAATGCCTCGGTCGCCGAGATTGCATCGATCCTCCCCAATACACTTCGACAGTACAGTACGATAATCAGATAAATCGCTATGGGTGCAACCAGGGAGAGCACATATTGCAGGCTTCCCGACAGGTCCGAAGACAGGTACAACCGCATATTGCCATTGAATGCTCGGACAACAAGGAACGATAACCCATACCCGATTACACCCGCAACGGCGGCAACGATCTTGTATTTCGTCAGATAGACATTCCTGATGTCTTTCCTGGATATGCCCATGGCTTTCATGACACCGATTTCCCTCAGATCCTCATCGATTGTCGCGAGGAAGGTCAATCGGATGCAAAGGGACGCCACTACCACCAGCAACAGGCTGATGAGCACGATAACCATGACCACTGCCGCATCGGACAAGGCGTTGAACAGGGAGAAGAGTTTCCCCTCGATGGTCGGACCATTGGAGGGCAATCCGGCTTCCCTATAGGCGTTCCGCACTGTCCGCAGGTCGCCATGCTCATGTAGTTTGAATTCGATCAGATATTCCATGTCACCGACTTGGTGTGCGAGCATTTCGTCATAATCGGCCTGGTTGATGACAAACCGTTTCGACGAAGCCAATGCCGAATTCATCTCGAAATCCCTGGCATAATCGGAAATGACGAATTCCTTCCGGAATCCCCGGGATTCCACCCGAAGTACGTCGCCAAGGTTCAGGCTGTAGGTTTTCATGAAATAGATGGGAACTGCGACCTCACCCGCCTTGATTTCCAGTTTCCGGTTGTCCAAATCCAAGATAAAGTCGAATTTTCGGTTCTGTACGACAAAGGAAATATCTTGCACCGTGTCGACCATGGTCCGATTCGCTCCGAAATGGATATCGCTTCCCTCGATATTCAATAGGAACATCGTTTCCTGTTCGGCAATATGCTCCCCCAGTGTGGCAACCAATCTATCGACCGCCGCCTGGTCGTAGGAACCGATGTGCATTTGTGTAAGATCCGATGGAACCGCATGGGTCTTGAGCTGTGCGATCGACTGCATCAGATTCGCAATGATATTCGTCGCACTGGAACCAAGGACAACGGCCATGGTAATAAACACCAGAACAGTCGCGGTAATGATCTTCTTTCTCCGAACATCGTTCATCACAATTTTTAAAAACATATTCCAAAACTCCCCAACGTGTTGTCCCCACAGCTCACTATCGACCTTGAAGCAGAGCCTGTTCAACAGCTTTGAGAATCACTTTACTGCTGTAAGTCGCACCCGCAACCGCATCAAGCTCAAGACTCTGGGTCGCCACTATGTGCGGTAACAAGGATTCGGCTGGCTTCCCCTGGCCGTTACGGTGTTCATTCAATTCGACCGAGACAATCCTATGGTCGGCGACCTCAACGGTCACAACCACCTTGACGGGAAAGGCTTCGTAGGACCCCTCGTATATACCGTCGGCAATCTTGGAGAGGTCCGGATTTGCGATCGACAGGGCCGACAGTTGGTTCAAGGCAACTTCCGATTTCCGGATGAAACTTCGGACTCCCACAGCCCCGACAACTATGACCACAAGCAATACCAATAGAAAGATATATCGTTTTTTCATGATTGACTCCGATTGGGTATCATCACCCTTGGGCAGCTTTCGAGGGCGCAAACAGTTTTAACGCAACTTTTCGGACCAAGGGAGCAGGAAACAGATCCGCCTGCAACAGCATGGCCAACCCAATGGTCGCCTCGACAATCCCGATGAAGAAGAACAGAATATGGAGGAATGCTATTGTATCGATAATCAGGACTTGGATCACGATCCAAATCACCATACCACTACCCAACACTCCGGCGATATATCCATGCCACGTGACCTTTTTGGCCAGAAACACCGCACCGACAATGTTGCCTATACCGAATAGTCCGAACAGGACCAGACCCGGTATGAGAAAGGATTCGAATGGCGATCCTTCCAGCATCGAAAGTGGTGCTCCAAGGGGAGCCAGAGGTTCGACAATACACGCATACCCACCACCCAAAGCACCTACACCGATTACCACATGCATGACAAACAGAAGCATCTTCATATATTTCATGATACTATTTCCTCCTGTATCAAATTTTACGATGGATGGGAAGCTAGTGATCTGTATCATCCTAATCTTTGCTTTTCTTGGGCCTATTGAACAGATGGACTTCGTTCGTGTCAGCTCAGATCACTAGAGGATACATCACCTTGGATTCTACACAGCAAGTCGGGAAATTGCACCACCCGCGAATAGCAAGACCAGAAAATAATCAGGAAAATTTTGCCTTGGAGTGCCCTATTTATTGTATTGATGCAAATATTGTAATCAGTTAAATATTTATCTGGTACTGTTGCCATGCTGTTGCATATCAGCTCTGTTTGTTGTTATATGCAGGAAGAGGAGATCTGGATGGACCACAATCCGAGTATGTGCGTCTTCTGCGAGCAAAAGACTTTACCAATCGTGCATGAAAACACCTCTGCATATGCCATGTACGACAGTTCACCGGTTACGCCGCTACATGCATTGGTCATACCGAAACGACACGTTCCGGACTACTTCGACCTGTCGGATACGGAATTGTCCGATTGCCACGAGTTGTTGCGTTTGATGCGTGAGGAAATCCAAAACCAAGACCCTTCCGTCCGGGCTTTCAATGTGGGGATAAATGCTGGAAAAACCGCTGGCCAGACAATTTTCCATTGCCACATCCATTTGATTCCACGCCGAAGTGGAGATGTCGAGGACCCTCGGGGTGGCATACGGCATGTGATTCCGGGCAAAGGGTTCTATTGAATCGATTCCGGGACATCGGTATTTGGGGTCAAAGTATCGGAGGCGTAACTTTTCAGGAAATTTCGGGTTGCCACTAGCCGTACAATGTGTCGGTTGGTATATTTCTGTCCTACGGGTGGATTTGCTATGAAACGTGAAAAAACATGGAAACATGATACGATACTCTTTTTGGTAAGTCAGAATATCAGCTTGTTCGGTTCGATGTTGGTCCAGTACGCGATCATGTGGCACATAACACTTGTGACGCAGTCGGGAGTCATGATGACTGTCTCGATCCTGTGTGGATTCATTCCGACACTTATCATCTCACCATTTGCCGGTGTGTGGGCCGACCGGTTCGACCGTAAACGATTGATAATATTCGCGGATGCGCTCATTGCACTGGTCACCCTTGGAATGGCGATCCTCTTCTATCTTGGACAAGATGCGATATGGCAATTGTTCGCCGTATTGTTGATACGTTCCTTTGGGACGGGTATCCAAACACCAGCGGTAAGTGCCCTACTCCCCCAGATCGTGCCACAGGAGAAGTTGACCCGGGTGAATGGCTTGAACGGAAGCGTGCAGTCGTTGGTAACTATTGTCACACCGATGCTCAGTGGGGCACTACTCACCCTCAGTCCAATCCAATCGATCTTTTCCATCGATGTTGTGACAGCTGCGATCGCCATTGCAATCCTCTCGTTCTTCCTGAAAATTCCTATCCATGGAAAAGCCAAGGAGCATCAGGAATTCAGCTATTTCTCCGATATGCGTGACGGCATACGCTACATCAACAACCATGGGTTTATAAAAGTCCTATTCGCGTTCTGTGCCGCATTCTTCGTATTCGTGACACCGTTGGCCTTCTTGACCCCATTGCAGGTGACCCGAAGTTTCGGTAGCGATGTGTGGCGTCTCACGGCAATCGAAGTGGCGTTCTCAGGCGGGATGATGCTGGGAGGATTGCTCATTGCCTCCTGGGGCGGCTTCGCAAACAAGTTGCATACCATGGCATTCAGTACGATCATAACGGGGCTGGCGACCCTGGCTCTTGGTATTATCCCCATATTCTGGATCTACTTGGCCTTCATGGCGGTCATCGGCATTTCCATGCCGTTATTCAACACGCCCTTCACGGTCTTGCTCCAGCAGAAAGTCGAGGAAGGATACCTGGGTCGGGTGTTCGGTGTATTCACCATGATCTCCAGTTCGGTCATGCCGCTTTCGATGTTGGTGTTCGGTCCCCTTTCCGATGCCATCGAGATCGAATGGCTCCTGTTGGTAACCAGCATACTCATGACAATCCTGGGATGGGCCATGTTGGGAAACAAGAAACTGGTGGCGGCGGGAGCTCCGGATATCGCCGAAGCCCCCACCGAAGTGCAGTCCTAATCGGACTTCCTGGTAACCGGGAGCCATACCTCGCATCGATAATCGTTCGCCTGCTGGTCCCCGGCAAAATACACCTCAATATCGGGTGCATTGCTGTATTCGTATCCTGAAATGGGCAACCATTCGGTTATGATTCTTCGCTGTAGGTCCTGTATGGCGTGCGGCATGGGTCCGATGCATTCGAATATCGCCCACGTGCTTGCGGGAATCCTGTACTCGACAAAGCTGTCCCCGGCCTTCCTGGTGGATGCCACCGCGATGTAATAATCGAAGTCCGTGCCTTCCATACACGCACTGACTCCAAGCAATCCCTGAGGTTCGGTGTCCAAGTACCCCATGATCTCGGGAATCTTCCCCGCTTGGATCGTACGTTGCCAGAACTTGGGAACTTCCTCGAAACATTCTTCCATTTTCATGGAGAAATGTTGTCCTACTCCAACGACGGTGAAACTCTCTTTCTTCTCGATTCGATACTGCATTTCGGCTCCTCCTGTGATTGCCATGCTGAAAATCATCCGCGGGTGTGCTTTGAGCACGACCCCGGCTCTTCTCGCTTCCGATGGACTCATGCCATGGACAACATGGAATGCACGATTGAATGCAGTTGGGGATTCGTATCCGTATCGCAATGCGATATCGACAATCTTTCCGTCTCCTCGTTGGATATCGAATGCAGCCAATGTCAGCCGCCTGCGTCGGACGTATTCGGACAATGGGATTCCGGCGATAAACGTGAACATCCGTATGAAGTGAAAGGTCGAACAACAAGCGATCCGTGCCGCACGCTCGTAACTGATCTCCTTATCGAGATTGTTCTCCATGTAGGAGACAGCTTCGTTCAATCTGGCGATCCATTCCATGTTTTACCTCCTGGCACTTCTGAACATACACGACGGGGCGAATCGAATCCTCTCTTACCATGCACAATTTGGAGAGCTTGGATCAACGGTTCGTCGGTAGTCCGCCGGACTAATAGAGAATTCAATTCGTTTGTGCTCTTGGAACTTTGAATTACCTATGTCGGGACAACCATTGCATGGCATTCTGCCAGATCTTGGCATATCCGATCCATTCGGTAAAACTCCTTGGACACCAATGTGGACCAATATCGGTCATCCACGCCATGGAACGGCCTTTCCCATAGTCCATAGCAGCAAGCAACGGATGGTTATATTGGGTTTTTGCTATGAGCTGGGCCTCCGATTTCATTGAAACTTCCTGGTATCCCAATAGATAGGGCCAAGGAGATGGAACGCCATCCAAAATCGGATGATCGGGCATTTCAATTGAGACGTCCACACCCTCAGGGGTCTCTACCCTATCGTCGAATGGGTAGATCTGCACTGGAAGGACTTCCTCGAGCGGTGTTCGGAAATATTTTGCAGAAGCTTGGAATCCTGCGAAAGACAGGTACCCACCGCACATGCATAATCCGCCACCTTTGGAAACCCAATCGTTTATGAGACGCAACCTGTTTGGCGCGGTGTGTCCTTCGATGAAGACTTTTCTACTCAACAGCAGTGTATTGGCACCGATATCGCTGAGGATAACCACATCGTATGGATCCAATTCTTCAAGAGTCTCAGGAAACCGCTCGGCGGCTTCGTGTGCCGGTATGTGGGTATATTCAATGAATTTGCTCTCGTCGAACGCCTTTTTCAAAAAATAATGGCCGGTCTCATATGTGGCGGATGAAAAGTGATCGAAACCCTTGTGGTGCGTGCTCACCGACATCCAGGACTCTCCAACCAATAGGACTTTTACCATTTTCATATTTCCTCCCACTATCCAACTGCCATTTACCTTGCTATCTTCTTTCGAAACCTTGGAGTGTTCTCGGTGAAATAATTCAAGACCATTATGAGAATCAATACTCCGCCCCAAATCAGGGAAATATAGTAGCTGCTGATAGTTGGGAACCGATTGAGCCCGGTTTCCAGCATACGCAACAAAATGATAGCAAGAACCACGCCACTTATCTTCCCTTTGCCTCCGACCGGGTTGACACCTCCCAATACAACAATCAACACACATTGCAGCGTATAGACCGTTCCATAGTCGGCCCGGGCGGAGTTGTAGTTTGCCAACATGATCATCCCGCCAAGCGCAGCACAAACGCCTGAGAGCATATAGGTCTTGATCAGAAGTCGATCGGTTTTCAGCCCGCTAAATTTTGCGGCGGTGGCGCTGGTTCCCAACATATACAGTTTCGTCCCGAATACTGTCCTGGACAATAGGAACCAGATCAAGATCGCCATGACGATGAAAATCACCAATTGGACCGGGATCAAATCGAATATCCGATTGTTGATGGTACGTGCGTAGGTTCGTGAAAACTTGCTTACCGCATTGCCCTTGGTGAGGGCTAGACATATTCCAGTGAACAATTCTCCCGAACCCATGGTCGCCAAAATAGGGGGAATGTGAAACTTGGAGACCAGAATTCCATTGAAGATTCCAAGTGCTGCTCCAATACCGACAGCCAAGACAAACACCAATGGAATGGCATAGGCAGGGATCATTCCAGAGGCATTGGTCATTTGTATCAACAGGTAAGCCATCAAGATGGAGGTCAAGTTCGCGATACCTACCACCGACAAGTCGATACCTCCGGTAATCATGCAAAGCATGACACCTAGACTCATCAATCCGAATTCGGGAAACTGGGCTGCCATGGTCTGGAAATTCAACAGGGAATAGAAACGGCTGAATCGCGTGATGGCAATGAAAATCATCCACACAATGATTAGAAAGATGAGCCGCCAAAGATGTCGGTCATTCGAATACAGCTTCTCGAATCTGGCCAAAGGTTGCATCGTATTCCGTTCCATCATACAACCTCCTGGATTTTTGCCTTGATTTTTCTGGTACTATTCATTCGGATCACTTGATAGGCGCTCACTCCGGTTCCGATAATAATCAAGGCCCCGGTGAATACGCTTTTCCAAGACGTGGGAACACCCAGGAGAATCAATGAATTCTCGACAATGACAATGAGTAGCGTTCCCAACATGCAACCGAGCAATGTTCCCCTTCCACCTGTGATTGCTGTTCCTCCAAGTACCACTCCAGCGATAATATTCATTTCCATCCCCAGCATATTGGTCGGGTGGGCCTGTTGCATCATGCATACGCGTATGACTCCCGCCAAGCTCGCTATCATGCCGACCATGATGTACATGATGAACTTTGTCTTCACCACACCGAATCCTGCCCTGTGTGCACTTGCTTCACTTCCACCGATCGCATAGATACCACGTCCAAACATGGTATACCTCAACATGAGGAAAACGAGCGCCAGCACTATCACGAAGGCAAGGGATGCTACGGGCATTCTACTGGTCAATCCGGAGACAGGATTCTTGGCGATGAAAAGCGAGGAGGTCCCCCATTCGCGCATTCCGACCGGGATTGTGGTAAGTTGCTTGCTGTTCAAGGCTCCTTGCATAATTCCCTTGAACACGCTTGACGAACCAAGGGTGACTATCAATGCCGGCAACTTGAAATAACCAATGAATAGGCCATTGAAGGCACCAAGCACCGCACCAATCGCTAAAGCTATGACTATCGCCACCCATACACCACCCTGGTAGTTGGTGTCCAACAGGTATTTGGTGGTTGCATACACACTCAACGAAGCCAAAGCGGGAAAGGATACATCGATCCCCCCTGAAACTATCACCATGAAAGCCCCAATGGCGAACAGTCCGGGAACAATGAGTGCAGAAGCTATATCAACAAGATTGTTCGAGGAAAAAAACTGCCCCGAGCGCACCTCGATCAGAAGGCAAAGTGCCAACAACACCAGGAATATGTAGGGTTCGTTGCGCCGTGACAGTTTCTTGAGTAGTGTTTGGGTTTTCATTTCCACGACAGGACCTCCCTATAGCATGTATGACAAAATTGTCTTCTCATCAGTTTCTCCAGCGTTCATATCCGCGACAATCCGACCGGCTTTCATGACAAGCACGCGGGAGCAGTTTTCCAAGACCTCCGGCAGGTCGTCTGAGATTATAATCAAACCAAGACCTTCCTTAGCCAATTGCTGCAATATCCCATGTATATCATGCTTGGAACCGATATCCACACCTACAGTCGGTCCATTCAGGACCAATACATCCAGATTGCATGCCAACCATTTTGCCAAGACTATCCGTTGCTGGTTCCCACCCGAAAGGGTTTGACAGGCATTGTTTGGATCTGGAGTCGCGATTGCGAGTTCATTAACCCATTTATCAATTTCAGCGGATCGCTTTTTCTTGTCCAGGATTCCGGCACTTTTCACAAGACGATCGATTTCCGATATCACGATATTGTCCGCGATGCTTTGGGACAGGAACAATCCTTCGCTCAACCTATCCTCAGGAACATATCCGATATTGTTTCCGATCGCTACTTGCGGACTACTGATCCGTACCGGATTTCCATCGACAAGAAACTGCCCGGTTTCGATCGGTTTGATTCCAAATATCGAGAGGGCCAATTCGGTACGGCCAGAATCGAGCAATCCGGTGATACCAAGGATTTCTCCGCGATGTACGGCAAACGACACATCGGTGAACCGCCCGCCCATCCCAACTCCTCTTGCCTCGAAGATCGGATTTTCCGAAAGGTTGACGGGAACAAAATGCCGTTGCTGAAAATCCCGCCCGGTCATAAAGTATGAGAATTTTTTCGCGTCCAATTCGGAAGTGGATCCGGTTGCCACCAACTCTCCACTTCGAAGGATGGTGAAGTTTTCCGAGATTTCAAATACTTCATTGAGTTTATGACTCACAAAGAGAATCGCAATTCCCCTCTCCTTGAGTTTCAGGATGATATTGAAGAGATTGCGAACCTCTTTCTTGGTCAAAGCGGTGGTCGGTTCATCCATGATTATCAGTTTCGTATTGAACATGAGGGCACGACTTATCGCAATCATCTGCTTCTCAGCAACTGTCAGATTCCCGACCAAGGCATCAAGGTCAACCTTGAAATCAATCTTGGCGACAGCTTCCTCGGCAATCTCACGCATACGTTTCCAGTTCACCAGATGCCGACGATCGGCCAATTCACTATTGAAAGCAAGATTTTCCATGACCGTTAAATTGGGAAAGACCGAAAAGTCTTGGTAGATGACTTGAATCCCATTCTTGATCGCCTCGATCGGCGTGATCTTCGAATATGATTTCCCGTCGAATTCCATATGTCCGTCATCGGGGGAATAGACTCCGCTGATAATCTTGATCAACGTGGATTTCCCACTACCATTCTCGCCTGCAAGACAGTGGATTTCTCCAGGTTTGATTTCAAAGTTCACCTTTTTGAGCGCCTGTACCCCAACAAACGATTTATAGATGTCTACGGCCTTGAGAAGGCTCTCCGCCATGACGTACCCCCCTTCAAGAGAATCCTGGACAAACAGTCTTGTACCATAATACAACATTGCCCTGCCGTTCGCAGTAGAAAGGCAGGGCATGAATACAATTTGTTACATTAGAAGCCGAAATCGTACACGTTGTCGGCATTGATGACAATCCAGCCTTCACCTTCGAGGACTGTATCGCTTCCTGCTTTGAATTTCATATTGGTATACCCATCGACACCAAGATCAACGGTTCCCTCGATCTTGTCGCCATCAAGTACCTTTACTGCCAACGCAATCATTGCCTTGCCGGCAAGCGCAGGATCCCAGAGTGTCAACGATTTGACAACCCCACTTTCCAAAAGGGCAGCGTTGTCCAACGGCATACCGGTTCCTGAAGTGAAGGCCTTTCCAATCAAGCCAAGTTCTTCGATGGCACGGGCGACTCCGGGTGCATCGTATGAGGATGTTCCCATGATTCCCTTTAGGTTGGGATATTTCTTGAACAATTCCTTGGCAACGTTATAGGCCACATCGCCGTTATCGAAAGATTCGACCCGCTTTTCCGCATCAAGCAGTTGCATTTTTGGATATGCGGACTTCTGGTGTGCCACTCCGGCATCAGCCCATTCGTTGTGCGAACCATTTGTCAATGAAGCAACCATGGTCGTATAAACGCCTTCTCCACCCATGGCTTCGGCCAAGTTGTCCATGATGAATGCACCATAACCAGCGTTACTGAATGCTTCGATATCGTAATCGACGTTCTCCAAGGCTGCGCCTTCGTGGGTAACTACGACGATTCCGGCATCTCTTGCTTGACCAAGTACCGGTTCCAAGGATTCAAGGTCGACCGGAACAACACACAATGCATCGACTCCCTGGGCAATCAGATCCTGGATAAGCTGGGCCTGCAATGTCGCATCGATTTGCGGAGTACCTCGTTGATACACGTTCAAACCGGTTTCTTTCGCATACTCATCCACACCGACTTTCATGCGGACGAACCAAGGATTGGATGCATCCTTCGGTACGACAACAATTTCATAACCACCTTTTTTCTCAGCCTGGCCAGCAGCGAACAAGACCGGCATGACTAAAAGGACAAGCAGAACAAGAGCAATAACTTTCTTCATACTGTGTTCCTCCTTACAGTGTCTGCGCACATTTTACCCTAGCCAAAATGAGAAGTCAAATAGTAATTAAATATTTTAGTAAATAGCATAAATTCGCTTTACAAAATAGAGAAATTAGTTGAATACACAGCAAAATAAGCACTATTTCACGGTAAAAGTGAATGGTTTAACTAAATTTTATTAAACTGTTTGACAGCAACTCGGTTGCGCGATATGCTGGAACAATGGGTATCAAGGAAATTGCGGAACAGGCTGGAGTCTCGAAGACCACCGTTTCATTGGCTTTGAATGGACAGAAGGGAGTCAGTTACGAGACACGGATGCGAATTATCCAACTTGCGAAAGATATGGATTATCGCGTACCTGGAGAACGCTCCTATCTCCATGAGAACAATGGAACCATCATGTTCGCACGATTACGGAAACACGGGTTGATCCTCAACGAGGACCAAAATAGTTTCATAATGGACTACATCGATGGCATGAACCATGTCGTGAAGGAATTCGGGTATACATTCGAGATCTACAACCACCGGGTCGAACCGATTCCCAAATTCCTTAGTGAACTACAGGACAAGCAACCGAAGGGAATCATAATACTTGGAACTGAATTGGAGGCTGAGGATATCCTGGCACTGTCCGCGTTGCCAATTCCGTACGTTGTCATGGACACATACTTCGAACACATATCCGTTGATTTTGTGAATATGGCCAACATTGGAGCTGTCCACAATATCGTGGGTTACTTCTCGAAAACAAACCACAAGGATATCGGCATGGTGACCTGCTCCATTAAATCGGGCAATGTAATCATGCGTGAACGGGGGTATCGCCTTGCCATGGACCACTTCTCAAAAACAATTGGAGTCGATTCGCTTATTCAGGTACGACCGGGTTTTCCTGGCGCCTATCAGGATATGATGGGACATCTTAAAAAGGGTAATCGCTTGCCACAAGCTCTCTTCTGCTACAATGACGTGGCAGCATTCGGCGTAATCAAGGCTCTGAAAGAGAGCGGCTTCTCTGTTCCCGCCGATGTTTCGATTATTGGATTTGATGATTTACCCATGTCGTCGATGATGGAACCGCACCTGACCACTATCAAGGTACCGAACAAATATATCGGAAGCTCTGCGGCACGAATGCTGGTAGAGCGATTGAATTCAAAACGGACACACTACCCTACCGGTTTGTTGGTAGGAGGTGCTTTGATTATCCGTGAGAGTGTACAAGAACGCACGTGACAAGGAGGTGTCGCTCATGAGCAAGTATTCGATAATTCTGGGCAATCTGGGAAACACTTGTGACCGTTTCCTTTCTTCCGGATACAAGGATGAATTACCGAAGGAAACCTTGATCCGCCAAGCATCGGAAATCGATGGGGTCGAAGGGGTTGAGCTGGTTGGGACATGGGATGTTTCGATGGATACCGTGGATACAATCGGTGGGTTGCTGGAAAAATATGGATTGCGTTGCGCATCGATTATCCCCGATCATTTCAGCCAAAAGCGTTGGGGGCGAGGGACGTTGTCCGCGAAGGATCCCGACATACGCAATCAAGCACTTGACTATACATTCGAATGTGTAGAAATGGCACGACGTTTGGGATGCGACACCCTTAACATCTGGCCAGGTCAGGATGGATACGATTATGTACTGCAATCCCACCTGGTGCGCGAAAGAAATTGGCTGATGGAAAATATCAGGAAAGTCGCCGAATCGGCACCAGATATCAAGTTTGCCTTGGAATACAAACCGAAGGAACCCCGCAACTTCTCGTTCATGGCACGTGCTTCGGATACCCTACTGCTCGCCAAGGAGACCGGATTGGATAATGTTGGCGTCTGCATAGATACCGGACATGCATTTGTTGCGGGAGAAAATGTCGCCGAGTCCGTCGTTATACTGCAGGAATACGGAAGAAAGCTTTTCCATATGCATTTCAATGACAATTACGGCGCATGGGACGATGACATGATCGTGGGATCGGTACATTTCCCGCTCTATGTGGAAACACTTTTCTGGTTGAAGGAAACAAACTATGACGGGTGGTTCTCCATGGACCAGTACCCCTACCGTGAAGACGGTCAAGGAGCCTTGCGAGAAAGTGTACTCTTCCTCCAGATGCTGGAAAACAAGCTTACCGCAGAAGTTATGGAACAGATCCGTGACCTGGTAACAACCGGTGATGCCGTCAAGTCACAACGCTGGCTGCGCGAGACGTTCTTCAAATAGATATACGGCAACATCCCGAATCCGAGGGGAGTGGACGTACATGCTACTCCCCTTTTCAATTCATCGCGCCAACCTATCGAGACCTTCTTCAACGGTAGGAACAAAAAACACTGAATTGCCTTTGTTGCATTCGTATATGAAGGACTGCAGGCTTTTGCTCACATAGGAGGAAAAGTCGCCGACGATGGCGATCTTGAATTGGTAGTTCGAGAATTTTTGCAAAATCTCTCCGGCAATACCACTGGATAATGTGAAGAAATCCTTCGGAAGACTATCCTTGTCCATAACCATACCTATGCAGTGGCCTTGGTACCAAGCGGTCGCCATAAGATCCAGCATGTCGGAGGCCTGTTCGACGCGGGTACTTGTATCGAAAAGGGCAATGGCCTTTCCGTTCCTTTCAACAACTTCCATAGTATATCCTCAATTGGCGCCGACGAGGCGCTCACAATGGATCGTCTTGGCTGCATACAGTCCCAACACAATGTACAGACTAGTCATGATGAATACCGCAGGGAACCCGATGACACCCACCAGATACCCGGCGAGCAAGGGATACACCACCTGCATGATCGAACCGGCACCGGAAAGTCCTGTATAGACCGCCCGATTCTCATTGGTGGAAATCTCCAACAAGACCCCGGAAGATACGATTTGGCTGATGGTAAACGAAATACCGCTGAGAAGGAACACCAATGAGTACCAAAGCGGGGTCGCGGGCAACAGCAAAGCCACCAGTGGTGTCGATGCGCTGACTATGACAAACAGATAGATCATGGAGCGGTACCGTTGGCCTTTCGAGAACAGGGTCAAGGCAATGTTGGCTCCCAGGGCTCCTACCATCTGCACCAACAGGAATGTTCCGGTCATTCCCCCGTCGACGGGAAACCGGGATCTTCCATACAACAGAAGGAACGGCAGGGTCGAAACGATCACCCCGCTCGTATTGATGAGGAACAGATATTTTCGGAAATTGGGATCATCTTTCAATACATTCCAGAACTCGCGATACTTTTCACGAAGCGGTGTCCTGGCAGGGGCAGGTGCGGCCGGTTCCAGGATCATCCAGAATCCTATGGTTCCCAAGAGCAACAGCAACCCGGCAAGAAGAAACAGCAGGCTGTAGTTGGCTGGATACGATACCTGGGAAAGTATCACCTTCACCAGAAGGGCAGAGACGATTACCCCGACACTGGAGATCAACTGTTTTACCACAAGCAGCTTCTTTCGCTTTTCCGGAAGAATGACCTTTCCCATGATATCGGTGTAGGAAATGTTGGCATATGCTCCACTGAACGAAAATATCGTCATGACCAGGATGATGGTCCATACTTTCCAAAATGCCTCACCCCCCAGGTTTCCCAAGAAAAGGCCAAGGACAAGCAATGCGGCTACCCGGATGTATATGCCCGCAAGCAAGGCTGGTTTCTTCTTTCGCAAAGGTACGATCATACCGGCGAAGACCAGTTGCATGAACTTGGTGCCACCTATCATGATCGCCGATAGGATTCCCATATGGACGGCGGTTCCGCCGGCTTGGGAGAGCATGCTCGGAACCACAGTGTTTATATCGATGAAGTTGAGCGTCAATGCCAAGAACAGGGCATGGATCAGGAATGCAGTGAAATTCCTCTTTTGTACCGTCGCTTCTTCCATGGGTTTGTGTCGTCTCCTGACGTATAGCATACGCATGGAAACAGACGATAGGCAAGCTACCCGAAGTTTAAAGTGGAATTCAGCCAGATATTGCAACCATATGAATTTACCATGAAATCTCAAAGTTATGAAATATTTACCACTGAAACAGAATTCCAATATTGCATAACTGTTCAACCTGCCGTATAACTACACAGGTCAACAAATAAAATGAAATCTATCCAAAGAAATGGGGAAGCCACAATGGATCATGAGCGTTCGACAGAAAGAAGACTCATCCTATCGTTCATTGCCTTTTCGTGCATAATCATATTTGTTGCGGCAATCAGTCTGGTTAGTATAAACCGGACCATGGATGATTTGCATAAGGAGTTGGGCCAGATGACCCAATTGCATGGCGATCTGGTTGGACAATCCCAGCGACTGATGGAAGAAGACACGCTCACCAGCAGCATTGTTGTGATAGCAGGCTCATTCCTTCTAATACTCCTCAATTTTCTCATGACCTTAGGCGGACTCAAGCACACTCGCGAGGAGAAAAGAGTCCGCGACCGCATAGAAGAGGAATTGCGGGCCATCAATGACAAGCTGTCAAGTGTCATCGAGGGTACCAATGTCGGCACGTGGGTATTGGATATCCCTACCGGCATATCTGAGATCAATGCCCGCTGGGCAGGGATCGTGGGGTACTCGATAGACGAACTGTCACCCTTTTCCATACATACGTGGCGCAATCTCACCCATCCCGATGACCTGAAAATTGCGGAAGCACACATGCAAGAAGTATTGGACGGCAAGCAGGATTTCTATGAAGTCGAATTCCGTATGCACCATAAGACAGGGACGTGGGTGTGGGTGCTTGACCGGGGAAAGGTAACCAAATGGTCGGCTTTAGGTGAACCCTTGGTCATGAGCGGGACCCATACCGACATCACCGCGGCCAAACAAGCACAAGCGGCATTGGAGAAGAGCGAAAGCAGGCACCGCAAATTGGTTGAGCAGATGAACCAAGGCCTCCTGGTCTGCAAACTCGAGGTGGATGCGGAGCAGAGGATGGTAGATGCGGTTGTCGTCAGCATGAACAGGCGGTTTGAGGAAATAATCGAGAAATCCGCTGAAACCATCCTAGGTACATCGGTCGACAATATATTTCTTGGCGACAGGACCGAATGGATCGAGATGTTTAGAAGCGTAGTGGAATCGGGCAACCCGAAAATCGTCGAACGCTATACGCCGCATCTTGGCAAGCACCTGAGGATATCGGCCTATTCTCCCGAACCGTTGCTGTTCGCCGCGATTATCGACGACATAACACAATCGAAAGTGGTGCAGAACCAGTTTGCCTTGGAGAAGGCCCGTCTGGAAACAACCTTGTTGTCCGTTGGCGATGGGGTCATCGCGCTCGGTCGTACCGGACATATCGATGTGATCAACAGTGTGGCACAAACCTTGACCGGGTGGGAGTATGCCGATGCGGTAGGCCAGTTCTATCGCAAGATCCTGAATTTTGGCGAAGAAGATATTGTGGAGAATTCAATCGAAGCCAAGAAGTCGGTCGAGGCCGGTGCGAACGAAGTGTTGGTTTCACGGCAAGGCGAAACGATTCCAATCGAAGCGATCGCCTCTCCTATTTTCGACGCTTCGGGGAATGTCGACGGCGTGGTGCTTGTATTCAGGGATTGTACCGAAAAACGGAACAAGCAGGAACGGATACTGCACTTCAGTTACAGCGACCCGATGACCGGCCTGAAGAATCGACGGGCATTCGAAGAGGAAGTCCATCGGTTGAACCATGTCCGTTATTGTCCTTTGGTGCTCGTCATCGCCGATGTCAACAACCTCAAACTCACCAACGATGCCTTTGGTCATGATGCTGGAGACACCTTGCTGCGCACCGTTGCCGATATCTTGCGAAAGGAATGCCGGGAAACCGATATCGTGGCGCGAATCGGTGGCGATGAATTTGTAATCCTCTTGCCCAATACCGATGCGGAGTATGCGAATGTCATTATTGACAGGATGAATGCGTCCATTGCCGACGCACGGGTGAAGGACATGCCTGTATCGGTATCGTTTGGAAAATCGGTAAAACTGGTCCGTTCGAACAATATGGATGAATTGTTCAGGGAGGCCGAACATGAAATGTACCGGAAGAAAGTCGCCGAGCGACCGCAAATCAGAAAACGGATCATCGACCAATTGCTGTCCTCGCTCTTCAGTCAGAATCCCGAGGAACAAATCCATAGCGAACGGGTTGGCAAACTCTGCCGCATGATCGCCGAACATGCGGGATTGTCGGATGATGAAGTGGATGAGATGGAGTTGGCAGGGATCATGCACGATATCGGCAAGGTCGCCCTGGGCTCTGAATTTCTGGCAACCGAAGGCCTTGCGGATGAGCTTGAGGGAGGCACGGTGCTTCGACACCCTGAAGTCGGCTACAATATCTTGAGCGCAGCCTCGCAGTATGGAGCGATCGCGGAGTTCGTCCTTTCACACCATGAACGGTGGGACGGAACCGGATACCCCAGCGGCTTGAAAGGGTCTGCCATACCCCTCCAGGGACGCATTCTTGCCCTGGCCGACAGTTATGCACTCATGACAACCGCAGAACCCGACGGGTTGGGATTGTCCGACAGGGAAGCCCTTGGAAAGCTCTCGATGGAAGCTGGCTCCAAGTACGACCCCGAGCTGACAAGATTGCTGACCCAGTTGGTCCAAGGCGACGATTGAATGGCAGTATTGTTGTCGAAAAACATGTTGACGTGATACAGTAGGCCAATTCTTACTTGAGAGGCTCCATATGCGCAACCGAATCATCGCAATACTCTGTATACTTACAACTGTCCTTGCACTCGCCGGGTGCAACAAACCTAAAACCGAAACCAGTGCCAATACCACCATTGAAGAATCCATCCGTACCGAGCCCTTGCCAACATTGAAGGTCGGTATGATGAGTGCGGTCGATTCGGCTCCATTTTACCATGCCCTGCAGGAAGGCTACTTTACGCAAGAGGGAGTCGATGTCGAGTTGATCCTCTTCACCAACGGACAGAACCGGCAGACCGCTTTGCAGACCGGACAGGTCGACGGAGCAATGACCGACCTGGTTGCACTGATAACACAAACAGACAGCGATTTCGCGCTGACAGGGACCCTCTCCACCGACGGAGATTTCCCGTTGCTCGCGACAGGGCCGTTGGACGGAAAGAAGTCGGTCTCGGCGGGAACCATGGAGATCAGTGTCACCAACTATCTGTTGGAACAGTACCTTGCACCGAAGTACGAGATTGAGAAAGTCTTTATCAATGAAATACCGGCTCGACTCGAGGCGGTCGTCTCCGGGCAATTGGACACCGGTATATTCCCCGAGCCGTTCGCATCGATCGGCGCCTTGCGTGGATTGGAAAAAATCGTATTCGAGGGAATCCCCAGCGAGAGCCTGAATATCATTGCATTCACGAAATCGGCGATCGCCGAAAAAGAATCGGCTATCCGTTCATTCCACATCGCCTATGGACGGGCAGTAGCGGATCTGCAGCGGAATCCCGAACTGGCGCGCGATGTCCTCATGAAAGTGATTCCGAACCTGCCACCTGCGGTACGGGATACAATGCATCTCCCCGAATATCATGCTCCGCGGTTGCCTAGCGATGGATTCACCAAGGAGATCATTGCATGGACAGGAACTGTCACCGGTAGGGAATACATATTGGAACCATCCGCAATGCTTGATCCACGGTTCGTGCGGCAATAGCAATGGTCACCATCTCCGATGCCCGCCTCGATTACCCCAGGCATATTGCTTTCGCCAATTTCACCCTGGCAGTAAAACCGGGCGAGATGGTCAGCATCATCGGAAAAAGCGGATGCGGCAAGACCAGCCTGCTCTACGCCATCGCAGGTCTCCTTCCACTATCACAGGGGACGTTGTCGCTTACCGGTGGCACCGAGGCTTGCAGCATCATGTTCCAACAGGATCGGTTGCTCCCCTGGAAAACGGTCCTTGGAAATGTGTTGCTGGGGCTTACCAAGGATTACGTGGGGCAAGCCGAAATGCTGTTGGATCGGATGGGACTATACGGACACAGGAAAAAGTATCCGCAACAGCTCAGCGGTGGAGAGAGGCAACGGGTCGCCCTGGTCCGAAGCCTCGTCAGGAATCCGCGGCTGCTGTTGCTGGACGAACCGCTGGCCGCACTCGATGAACAGAATAGGGAACTGCTGCAACAGGAGATCAAGGAATTCGTAATTACCAAAGGCATCACCCTGATCATGGTCACCCACAGCATCCAGGAGGCGATATTCATGGGTTCCAGGATTCTTGTCATGCAGCCGGATGGTATACGTTTCGAAACGGAAAATCCGCACCATGGTGCCAAGGACTTGCGCAACCGGACCGAATTCTTTGCGTTGGAGAAGGTGCTTAGGGCCCAACTTGGAGGTCCGGCATGAAATATGTACGTGGTACTACGATTGTCCTGGTTCTCTGGTATGCCCTCGCCTGGGTGTTGGCATCACCTATCGTTCCGTTTCCGCACCTGGTCCTTGTCCATTTGGTCAGGAGCATGGGAGAGGGGAAAACCTATCTGCACCTGCTATTCTCGCTGTACAGGATCTTCATGGGGATGATGCTCGCGCTTTTCTTCGCCATTCCTACCGGTATGGTGGCGGGTCGATTCAAGGCTTTGGACCAAGTGGTCTCACCGGTTCTCTACCTGCTCTATCCGCTTCCCAAGATCGCTTTCCTTCCCATCTTCATGGTGCTCTTCGGGATAGGGGACCTTTCCAAGATCATCCTTATCGCTGTCATCATCTTCTTTCCAGCGGCAGTAACGATTCGGGATGGCGTGAAGGAGATACCGGTGCAGTTCCTTGAACTTGCCCGTGCCTACCATTTGAAACCACGGCAAATCCTCAAGGACATCCTGTGGCCGGCAATTTTGCCTCGGATATTCTCTTCGCTTCGCATAACAGTGGGAATCTCGTTGTCGGTGCTCTTTATCAGTGAAAACTATGCCGCTACCTATGGATTGGGATATTACATCATGAACAGCTGGGTCATGGCCTACTACATCGGCATGTATTCGGGAATCGTGTTGCTCAGTCTGCTCGGACTCGGTCTGTATATCGTCATCGACGGTGTAGAGCGCCTGGTTGTACCCCAAAGCGCCCTCTAAGCGGCCTTTCCACTTCTCAGAATATTCGTTCGCGCGCTACGGCCGGGCCCTTCCCTTTCAAGGTCCGGTCAAAGAATTCCAACACCAGGGAATTGGTCACTTGCATGCAATATTCGGCGTCCACGGTACCGGTTCCCAAAAGGTTCGCCAATACAGGCGATACCAGCGGAAGGTCGGTGAAATTCAAGTGCCCGGAGCCCATTACCACCACCTGGTGCGAGAGATCCGAGCGGTTGTGCATGTAGGTGTTCGAATAGGAATCGCCTAGTTCTTCTGCCTGCTTGGCATGGTCCTCGTTGAACACGTTGAGTATGGTTTTGGGATACATTTGGAGTTCGAACTGTTCCACCCCGTCGGAATATCCGATGGTTTCACCCATCATCGTTCCGTCCAACACCACCACCGCATCGACCTCACTGCGTTCCCGACCGATCGCAGCTGCGGTCGCTCCTCCCATGGAATGTCCCATGACTCCGATCGAATCGTCCGCGATATGCGTGAATACCCCTTCGGTCGGTTCGGCATGCACGTTCTCGAGAATCGTATCCAATACGAAATTCATGTCACCTGTACGCAAGGCCATCCAGGACCGTTCCAATTCGTAGAGTTGAAGGCCTTCGATTTGTCCGTTTTCCACAGCCATGGCTGTCTGTAGGAAATCCATGTCGACAATCACCCTATTCCCGTCGACCTGCCGTGTCATGAAGGAATGGTAGGGGTGGTCGATACTGCAGACCACATACCCATTGCTGGCCAATTCCATGAACGTGGAATGGTTGCTCATACGATACCCGAAGGCACCATGGGAGAATACCACCAGTGGATAGGTTCCGTCCGCCTGTTCGGGATACCAAAACTGCACAGTGACTTTCCGCTGGTCGGCTTCAGGCGTGAATGCCTCATCCCGGGATACGTCGGTCCATGTATAGGTCTCGGTACCAACGGCATAGGGACCGGTTACCTGCATGTGCTTGGATCCGGGAAACAAGAAGAGTGGAGCAACGAGAATCAGATACAGGAATATCCGCAATACCGACATCCCCACTTTCCGTCGTTTGGGTAACCCCCGGTGTACTTTGTCTTTTCCCAGAAGGACAACCAGCGAATATACCGATTGAACCGACAGGATACACGCGAGTCCCAACCAACTGGAACGCCAATCGAGAAGCGGTGACACCATGGATGCAAGAAACACTGCCCCCAGTATCAACCACGTCAGACGCAGACTTCGCCGTACCGATACGGCGCGTGTGCGCTCGATTACCAAGAAAATCACTTCTACTGCCACCAACACGAAGAGAACCACCAAAGCAATCATCCATCTACCCCTTTGTTCATTGTTTCCTGTACTAGGAATGCGCGATAAGAAGATCCAAGCATCTCCTGGATGTCACCATCGGAGAGCTGGATGCTATTCGTTGCGATCATGGAAGCTATCCCATGCGCGAAAATCCAAGATTTCATATAGAGCCGCTTGGCCCCTTCAAAGGATATGCCCAATCCCTTCGAAAGCTGCGCGGCGACTTCCACGTTGTCGGCATCGCTGAAAAAACCGGTAAAACCGTCGATTTTCTGGATGTCGGACATGAACAGGACCCTGAACAGATTCGGTTCCTCTTTTGCGAACGAAATGTAGGCAAGTCCCACTTGGCGGAAGGGATTCTCCCCTACCATCCTTTTCATGACATAACCGTTAAAATATTCGCCGAGGTATGTGTGGAAGGCATGTTTCAGCTCATCCATCGAGGTGAACCGGCTGAATACCGGCTGGGTGGAGCACCCGATCCTTTTGGCAATGCTTCGTGCGTTCACCGATTCGTACCCTTGTTCCCGAGTGAGGGCGAAAGTTGCTTCAAGGATTTGATTGCTTGTGACGTTCACTCTTGGTGGCATACCGACCTCCTTCTAGATATAACGTATGTTATATAACAGATGTTATTCAATTTGCGAACGCTGGTCAATAGGGTACGGAAAAAATTCCATTCCATCTCATACTTAGTTCGTAGCTGCCGAAGGAAGAAATCAAACACCTGTCCGATGGTTCGGCTACGTGTGACAGAGCATGATAGGCATATCTCATCATTGCCAAGGAGCGAGTCCAGACCATGAACAAGAAAATCGCGATCATCGTTCTTGCAGCCCTATTCTGCTGCATTGCCACTCAAGTGTCCGCCGGGGTATCCGGTGCCAAACCATTGCGTTGGTACCTGGAGGTAGGTGGAGGAACCGTCGGTATCGAAGGGGATCTGCTTCCAACCGGAAGTCTGCATACAGGTATCCAACTGGGGCCATCGGTTGCCGTCGGAGCATACTCCACGCTCACCTTGCTCTCCGACTTCGAACATGCCGAATTTGGTCTATCTACAGCCGATGTCGAAGCTGCCTTCTCGCTGGCCACAGGAACGGAACTCACATTCACGCCATGTTCCGAGTGGCGGTTCCACCCGTTGGTCCGATTGTCTGTCGGAGGTATCACAGCCGGATATTTGGAGAATACCGATAGTGAGGAAGGCTATGAGACAGCACATGTCCAGCGGTTTTTCCATGCCGCCGCACATATCGGAGGAGAACTTGCCGTTACCCGCGCATTTCGGGTCACCATGCAAGGGGGATGGTCGTTCGCAGGAAATACCGGGACCATGGGAATCGGTGTTGGAGAACTGGGGGGATTCGAGGTAGCAATCGCAACACGGATCCTCTGGGACACCATGTGGTAAATCCCGTATGGGAAACCCCATGCGGGGGATAATGCATCAAGGGGAAGACCAATGGCCTTCCCCTTAGTAGAGCTTGCATACGATATAAGGACTAGTTGTTTTCCCGGGCATTCTTCAACGCCACAGTCCACCATGAGAGCTGGTCGAGCATCTGTACGACCAGGGGTTCAAGATAGGTAAGTTCCTTGACCTGTTTCTGCCCGTTCATGATCGGGAAGAATTCACTGCCCTGGATATAGACACCCTGTCGAACCGGAGCCATCTGCAACTCGACACATATGTCCTTCAGATGCTGAACAGCTCGAACTCCACCAGCACTGCCGTAAGCGAAATAGGCCGCAGGCTTGCGTGCCCATTCGGGATAGGCATAGTCGAGCGCGTTCTTCAATACAGCAGTGATGCTGTTGTTATACTCCGCGGTGACGAAAATATACCCGTCGAACTCGGCGACCCTCTTCTGCCACTTTTGCGCGACTGGATTTGTCGAAGGCACATAGGCGTTGGATGCCACTTCATCGAAGAACGGCATGGGAAAATCACGCAAGTCGATCAATTCAAAGGAAAGGTCGGTGCGCTTGGATGCGATTTCCTGTACATATTTTGCCGCCTGTTCGCCTACACGAACGGCTCTGGTACTGCTTATGATAATGCCAATTTTGGGAACACTCATGATGTTTCACTCCATTAAATAGTTTAGTTATAAACTGAATATACGAAAGGGCCAGGCAAACGTCAATACGATTTTGTATCGTATATATTATTTTAATAAGTACAATTTTTAGTTCCAGATACCAACGTTTTGGATTCCTACCAGAAGATCTTATCATGCAAGACCTTGCGTACTCCTGAAAGGCAGGGTATCATAAAGCATGTCAGAATGTACGTTGAGCAACGATTTCTTGTGCAAGCACAGCATGTTTGGTGGCTTGAGCGATGCCGACCTCAATGAGGTGAAGCCGTTGCTGGATGAGTCGGTATATCCGAAGGGAACAGTCATTCTCCACCAGGGAGAACCTAACAATACGGTCTATTTTATTGTACAAGGGAATGTCTCTATCCAAAAGCATCCCGAAAACGGCAACGATTCAGAACGGGAAATCACGATATTGCACGATGGCGACTCCTTTGGTGAAATGGAGCTGATCGATATTCAACCCTGCGCGGCTTCGGTAATTTGCTTGACCGATGTCAAGGCCATTACCCTGACAAACCGGGATCTGTACAAGCTCTCCAAATCACACTTGTTGATCTACACAATGATAATCATGAATCTGGCAAGGGATATCAGTCGAAGGCTCAGGTCTACGGACAAGTTGCTGGCTTTGGTATCAAAAAAGAAGTTATAACCCTATGAAGATGAACCGTTTGCTCCAAGATATCTACAGGATCCTGTTGATCCTCAGCGTGGTGTTGGTCCTCTGGATGATCCTCAACGAATTCACCCAGTACGATGCGATCGGGTTCACCGGGTTGTGGTATGAGCTCGATCTACGAATCGAAGGCTCGTTCGCCAGCTGGTTGGAATCGATGGGTATGTTCCTGTGCTTCTTGCCTGCCTATGCGATTGTACGCATCGACACGGACAAACGGCTTTCCCGGTTATCGAAACTGTTTTTCCAGGTACTTGCCGGTGCCGCCGTATTCCTGGCAGCGGATGAAATGCTGGGTATACATGAGAGGATAGGTGAAAAGATTGGAAATGCTACCAATTTGGGAACAGGAACTTTTCTCGAAGGGTTCGCATGGGTCCTCATATACGGGCCGATCGCCCTATTCGGTCTGGTGCTCTTCGTGTATGCACTGCGGGATACCCTACAACATTTCATACCATCCCGCCGGGCCAAGCTGATGCACATAGTTCTTATTATCGCAGTGGGAATCGGAACCATCCTGGTATTGGAGATGGGAGAGGCCTATCTGTACAATATCCTACGTATCAGGTCTTCCCTGATGACGATGGTCGAGGAAAGCGCGGAACTGGTTGTGATCTGTGGGTACTTCAAGCTCATGCACGCGATGTACAATGGGATGGAAGCCATGGCCGGGGTCCCCGCCTGACACAATGGTATTCCATTACATTTCGTGCGATGATGTAACTCTTAGATATCACTACGTATTTTCAGGAGGTTGGATATGGCAAAGGGACCTAGGGCATCGTTACAACTTATCGCATCGAAAAAAGCATTGCAGATATTGATCGCACTGCTGTTTGTTGCGATGGGAATTATTGGCTTCTCTTCCGGGAGAGGTACGGGTGGAGAGCTTTCCCGGGAAATTTCAAATATATTCGGGGGAGACCGCGAGTTCTTGCTGTATGTCCTCTCTACGGTCGAACTTGTGTGCGGCATATTCCTCGGAGCCGCGTTCTTCGTTCCCAGCATGCCAGCAAATTTCGTGAAGATTGCCATGACCAGTGTGTGGATAATCTGGCTTGCACTTATCGTCATACTTGATTTCCTCACGATCGATTTCGGTCGTTTCGACGGATCGGGTTGGTTTGTCTGGATCGAACAGGTCGTATTGCACTTGATCGTCCTCGCAGGAATCACACAGATTCAAGAATGACCCTGATGGACTATAACAAGCTGATTGAACAACAACGTGCCTTCTTATCACAGGGGGGCATGTTTGGTATTGCCGCACGAAAAATTGCGCTGCAGAAACTCAGGAATTCGATTCTCGCGCATGAACAGGATATACTTGCAGCGTTGCATGCGGATTTGCATAAAAGCGATTTCGAGGGGTACATGACAGAAATCGGTATCGTCCTCGACGAATTGCGTTATCTGCTCAAACATATGGGAACTTGGTCCAAGAACCAACGGGTCAAAACGCCATTGGTACAATTTCCGGCAAAAAGCTTCATGGTTCCAGAACCCTATGGCGTGGTGTTGATCATGGCACCGTGGAATTATCCGTTCCAATTATGCATGGCTCCGCTGATAGGAGCAGTCTGTGCCGGTAATACTGTCGTGCTCAAACCTTCAGCATATGCACCCGCTACCAGCCGGGTGGTTGCGAACATAATTTCCGATACATTCGACAAGGGCCACGTCGCAGTGGTACAAGGAGGACGCAAGGAAAACGAGGCGTTGCTGGAACAACGATTCGATTACATCTTCTTCACAGGTAGCGTGGAGGTGGGACGAATTGTAATGGAGAAGGCTTCGAAGCACCTGACACCGGTTAGTCTGGAACTCGGGGGCAAGAGTCCTGCTATCGTGGATTCGACTGCAGACGTCGCATTGGCTGCAAAACGTATCGCCTTCGGGAAATTCCTCAATGCCGGACAAACCTGTATTGCCCCCGACTATGTTTTGGTCGATCGGCAGGTAAAGGATTCGTTCATTACCTACTTGAAACAGGAAATCGAAAATTTCTTTCCACAAGGTGACTACTCGAAACTTCCTTCAATCATCAATAAGAAGCATTTCCACCGGCTCATGAATCTCATGCAGGAGGGACAGGTCCTTTTTGGCGGTACTGGGGACGAGGAGACTCTCCACATTACCCCGACCGTAATCGATGGGATTACGTTTGACTGTGCGATCATGCAGGAGGAGATATTCGGTCCGCTCTTGCCGATCATTGCATTCACTTCGATCGATGAGACTGTCGGGTTGATCCAGTCGAGGGCAAAACCGCTCGCATTGTATATTTTTACCACTGACAAGCAGACCGAGCAACGATTCACAAGACAAGTCTCTTTTGGAGGCGGGTGCATCAATGACACCATAATCCATATGGCTACTTCGCATATGGGGTTCGGTGGTATCGGAGAAAGTGGCATGGGCTCGTACCATGGAAAAGCCAGTTTCGATACATTCACCCATTACAAGGGTATGGTAAAGAAATCCAATCGGATCGACCTGCCCTTCCGCTACCACCCCTACACCGATCTCAAGCACAAGTTGGTACGAAAATTCTTGCGATAAAAATATTGATCGTTCACATGCTTGCAATGTGATTGACTATTAGTTGTGTACATGCTATCCTACCTGTGCTTAACAATTTTGCGTTGCGGACCTTTCGGAATCCTTGCTTTGTATGTATGCGTTCTTCACTGACACACTCCAGCAGACAGGTTACGAGTTCTAGACTGCCAAAATGGAGCAATAATTTTGTGAACAGGCTTATGCCTGTGAAGGATGCTTATCATGGCAAAGAAAATTTATGTTGGTAACATGAGTTACAACACCACCGAAGAACAACTTTGGGACCTTTTCGCTCAGTACGGTACCGTTGTGAGTGCAAACATCATCATCGATCGTGAAACACGCCGCCCCAAGGGTTTCGGTTTTGTCGAGATGGAAGATGACAGTGCAGCAGTTGCTGCAATTTCCCAGCTTGATGGTCAGGACCTGGACGGTCGCAATCTTCGTGTAAACGAAGCAATTGCAAAGCCCCGGACTCCCCGCAACGACTATCGCTATTAGTTCCTAATAGTTCGGATAATCGATTGGAGCCAGAAATGGCTCCAATTTTTTTGCATTATTCCTTACCTTCAACCTTTACGGTCTGCGCTTGCAAGTCCGTGGCGACAGCCATGCTCGCAAAGGATTCCCGATCAGGCAGAACCATCTCGAACTCCCGAATCTCGTCGAGCGCAAAGGTTCCCCCCTGCATGGTAGCATCCAACAAATGTCCACCCTTCGATTTGTCTTCAGAGATAAAATGCAGGTGCCAACCCGGCAGGTTGATCTTGTCCACATATTCGGGACTGCGGAAAGCCACAATGGTTCCTTCAATATCTTCGTAGATATATTCGGGCTGTGTGGAAGCAATTTGCGACAGCACCTTGTATGGTTTCTCTTGTGGCGGAACACTGCGCACATGGACCATGGAAAATGTACCGGTAATAGTTGCGGCGTAGAAGCAATTGAAGTCTGCCGAATTGGATTCGACCAGAACATCCAACTGTTCCTTGAATGCTTCGATATCCTTGAACAAGGCTGTTGATTCCAAACCAAAATCCCTGGTGAAGTATGTGGCGACTGCAAATGGCGTGGTTTCATCCATCGATTGTTGTTCCACTGCTCCAGTATGCAGAGCCTTGTACATCACCCCATCCAGGAATATCATTTCACCATCGAGTCCATCAAAGGTTCCTATTCCGAGATTACCCTTGGTCGACAGTTCCCGGAGTGTGACAAATCCATCGTAATCACCAAGCATCAGGGCATTGAGCATGGACACCTGGTACAAGCTGTCCGATTCCTCCTTGATACCGGTAGTTGAGGAACAACTAGAAAAGACTATCACCAGAATTATCAGTACGATTGTTGCCAGACGACGAGTGGAGGAACTGTGGGCATGTTGCATGGAATACCTCTTCTTTACAAAATGAAACAAATCGGACTATCGAAGCATAGCATGGGAAAGTAGCTTTTCTCGATAGAAATCGAATGAAAAAGGGGTAATGTGAGAAGATTACGTGAATGTCATAGGTGTGTACGGTGTTTACTTATGACATGTGGATGATGGTATATCCACTTTCGATACAGCGAATAGCGAAAGATGTCTATGGTTTTCCCTAAACTTTTTGGAATTGCTCCATATTTGATAGGACCTTATTGGTATTCCTACACCCGGACTGTCCGATGCCGGCTACGCACTTCCCCAGACATCTTACATTCCACAATGGAAATTTTTCCCTATCCAGGAGACGAAATATCTTCAATTGTCACAAGTGCTTTCGACTAGATAGTAATTATTTGCCAGATACGGGTAATTTTTGCCTACATCTGCCTTTTTATCCTTTCTTGGTTTGAGACATGATAAAGGCCCTGACAGATTGCTCCGAAAGGGCCTTTATATCGAGGAGGAAACCTACATGTGTGCGATTATGCACTCGCCGAATTTGCTGCAGGAGACTTCAGTCGCACCGTCCATGAGCCGGGCAAAGTCATACGTGACTTCCTTGGCCAGCAATGCACCTGTAACACCCTTGTCGATCAGAGCAGCCGCTTCGGACCAACCCAAATAATCGAGCATCAGCATGCCGGAAAGGATTACCGAACTGGGATTGACCTTATCCAAGCCCGCATACTTCGGAGCTGTCCCGTGGGTCGCTTCGAAAACGGCATTTCCTGTCTCATAATTGATATTCGCTCCGGGAGCAATTCCGATACCACCCACCTGGGCCGCAAGCGCATCGGACATGTAATCTCCATTGAGATTCATGGTCGCGATCACGTGGTATTCGCTCGGTCTGGTAAGGATCTGCTGAAGAAATGCATCGGCAATGACATCTTTTATCAGGACCTTGCCCTCGGGAACCTTACCGTCCACCAGGTCATCCCAGGTAACCGTGTGATCCCCGAACTCCTCGCGGGCGATTTCATACCCCCACTCGCGGAAAGCTCCTTCTGTGTATTTCATGATATTTCCCTTGTGCACCAGCGTCACAGAGGGTTGCTTGTGTTCGATCGCATACTTGATAGCTGCACGGATGAGTCGCTTGGAGCCTGTTTCGCTAGCCGGTTTGATTCCGATTCCGCTATCGAGACGGATGTCCCAACCATAGCGTTGCTTCAGGTGGGCGATCAGTTCCAACGTATCCTTCTCACCAGCTTTCAACTCATATCCGGCATAGACATCCTCGGTGTTCTCGCGGAACACAACCATGTCGACAAGTTCAGGTCTTTTCACAGGTGAAGGAATTCCAGGATAGTACTTTACCGGACGCAGACAGACAAACAGGTCGAGGCGTTGACGTATTGTCACATTGAGACTTCTGAACCCTCCACCGACAGGTGTGGTCAACGGTCCCTTGATACCGACCAAATAATCTTTGAGGGCATCTTCGGTCGCTTTCGGCAACCACTCTCCGGTTGTCTTGAAGGCCTTCTCACCGGCAAGGACTTCCTTCCATATTATCTTTCTCTTCGTACCATAGGACTTCTCAATCGCGGCGTCGAAGACTTTGACAGCGGCTGCCCAGATATCGGGACCGATTCCGTCGCCTTCAATATAGGGTATGGTCGGATTGTCAGGGACAACCAAGCCCCTGCTGCTCATGGTCACTCTTTGTTCCATTGGTATTCCTCGTAGTTTGATTATTTGCATCGGTAGCAATTTGATAACATGGGCAATTCTATCAGAAAGGTATGGGCTTGTTAATCCCCTTCGGTTTTCCGATTTGGTCAACCTGGGACATTTTTTGTCGTATGTCATGTACAAGGTTGTGACAAGTATGAACAAAGATCACACATGTCATCTGACGATGAATCATTTCGATCGACAACCATAGTAGTGACAAAAGTACCGAGAACTCAACAAACGGTTATCTTCTTTGTTTCTATACGTTTATTGAGATTTCACAGATATTCGTTCTGGAATTTTTTGCATAGACATCGCGCATCTGACACCTCTTCCTACTCTTTCGATACTAGAACAGACAATTTCATGTATGGAGTGCGGAAGAGGTATAATCAGTCAATTAGCAAATTTTTGCGCTATACGGGTAATTTTTAAAACTTGTGATCTTTTCGTCACGTACGTGTACAGCTAAGAGACATCCGGCACATCATACGCTAGATAGTCGCCGGTTACCTCGATGGTGTAACCTGGAAAGTCGATATTTCCATCGTTGATCAATGTGATGGTAACAGGGTTCTCAGAAACTTCGGGATAATCGATAATAACAAGTTTGTTCATTGGGTAGTCCATTCCATCATTTTCATATTTCACACGTATATCGATCCGATATATATAGGGAGAAAGGACAATGGGAAACTTCTCCCCAATTTCCAAAGCATCTTCCCCGAATAGATGGAAATCATCTTCCGGTTCGGAGATTCTTAGCCCAAAAGCATAAGGTGTTATCCCAATTCCCACAATCTCCACATCCGTGGTGCCATTCACCACAACCAGATCCCTAGGTTGTGGGACAGCTTCAGCTGCTTCACATCCAACAAACAACAGGACCATCAACGCACACATCACGAGCAACAACCACTTCTTCGAAATCATGTAGAACCTACCTTTTATCGTATGCTCCATAGCATACAACAATTTTGGTTAACGTGTTTAACAACTGTAATTTATTTTTAGTTATAAGCATTCAAATATTATATTTATTCAATAATTGGCTACCTTTCCAAGGGGATACAAAAAGCACCAGACGATATACCGACACCTTTCATTCTTTTTCGAATCTCGGTAGGATACCGGTATGAACATAGATTTTGCGGCATTGATACCTTTTGCCATCATTACGACATTTTCACCGGGGCCGAACAACATTATCGCCGCAACAATGGGCATCAACCATGGATATAGGAAGACGTTCCCTTTTCTCATAGGCATTTGGGTTGGCTTCGTTCTCATCCTCAGCTTTTGCGCACTACTGTCCAGCACGCTCCTACATGTGGTGCCAGAGTTCGAGCGTGTCCTATCCATTATCGGTGCCCTGTATATACTTTGGCTTGCCTACCACACGTTCAAAGCAACCTATGACGTGGACAAGGAACAAAGGAAGCCCTTGCGCTTCATCAATGGATTCATCCTACAAATGTTGAACCCGAAGGTGATCATCTATGGACTTACGCTGTACGGTACGTTTCTTGTCGAGTTGCCCAAGACTGCCCTCTCGTTCATAAGCGTATCGGTTGCGTTTGCGACATTGAGCTTCTCATCCACCACCACGTGGACATTCTTCGGTAGCGCGATAGCAAGGTTCATGCACCAACCGAAGATCGCTCGCGCGATCAACATGGTGTTGGCGATATTGTTGATACTGATAGCAGTGGATATGACCGGAATAGTCAATATCTTTTAACCGCCAGACAAAGCGAGTGCAGGCAACGTAAGGTGACCATCGTTACCTATCGTTCCATATCTCCTGCACGATGTATTGCATGGACAAATGGAATTTCCCATATCATACTATCGCTATGACCCGTTGACACACCTGGTCAGCCGTTACCAGTACCGGTCTGAGATGCAGATGTTGATCAACCAGCATCCCGATGCGCAAGATGTGTTCTGTTATGTCGATATAGCCAACTTCAAAGGGAAAAACGACATGTATGGACATGCGATCGGCGATTTGTATATGGTGGAGTTCGCTATGTATACGGCGAAACGTTCGGGAAAACGTGCATACAGATTATTCGACCGAGTCGCCTACCAGAAGGAAAAGGACCAGCGTTGATCTGATCCACCTAGTGGTCTGTAAAGCTTAAGACTTGTCAGTTGACTTCGAGTGGAAGCGGAGCGTGGCTAGGCCAAGGAGGATCGGATATGAAAGGTACCATCGGGCACCTTACGTTGCCTGCACTCGCTCGGGAAAGTGGCCATTGCATAGCCCCTCTCCTCTCGCTTCGTTTGGCAATAAAGGATTATAGTTTACAGACCACTAGCCTTTCGGCGGGTAGAACACCAATACTTCGAGTGGTTCGATTCCAGTGGATTCCCACTGCAGCGGTTCCATTGTCACAGGCAGGAACAATTCCGTCGACCTGGCGACCGGTATCGTCGAGTCCGCATGGGAAAGCCTTCCCTCACCAGCGAGTACCACCGCTGTACTGAAGGTATCGGTCGGATCCAAGGAACACGTGCCGGATACGGTAAGCTTGTCCATCGAGAATCGGGTGGTATGGCGCGCAGAGAGCAATTCGAGCAGCACATGCCCCTCCGAGCTGGATTTCACCCGAGGTTGGATCCTTGTCTTGGTCAACAACTCTTCCAACGTATAGGCATCATAATGGAAGCACTCGAACATCTTTTCGTAGCCGATCCCCTGATGGTACACTTCCTCCGGATACGGGACCGAACCATTCATCATCTTCTCGACACGGAATGTATAATCGGTAGGTTCTTGGATCTCAGCCAAAAAGCACCCGCTCCCAATGGCATGGGGCATACCGCTTTCCACGAGAAACACATCACCTTTTTTGACCGGTATCCTATGGAGACTGGCTTCCAGCGACGCGATATCCTGTTCTTTGATCCACTTGATCCAATTGTCCTTCGTGATTCCGGGTTTGAATCCCAAATAGATGTACGGATCCTGGTCTTCGATGATTCTGGTATCTATGATATACCAGGCTTCAGTCTTACCGAACGGCGAGTTGAAATATTCCCTGGCCTTCCGATTGTCGGGATGCGTCTGAATATTCAAACGTTTGTCCGAATCTATCAGCTTTGCCAAGAATCCCATCGACTCGCCGAAATTCGCCACGTGGTCGGTGCCCAAGTAGGCAGCCGGATCGACCGCAATCAAATCCCGCAAATACCTTCCCTCACTACCGGCATCGTCGATGACACTCAATCCCGTATTGGGATCGTCTGCATATCGGGAGGTTATGGTGGAAGCCACCCATTCTTCAGGACGATTGCCGTCGGTGGCAGGTGCAATTCCCTGCATCTGGTCGAGCAGCTTCCCTCCAGTATAGGTTCGCACTACTCGCATCGTATGTAATTTCACCGGACCGCACACTTTTTTCATATCCGTATTTCCCCATGCATCAATGTCATTTGTAGACCAGACTATCGGAAGTGACCCACAGCCCCTAGAGGAATTGTGGAGCGATCAATCTCGGCAGGAACAGCACCACCTCCGGCACAAGCACGAGAAGCAACAATATTCCCAACATAGGCAGCAAGATGATACCGACATCCTTCAATACCTTCGGTACCTGCTGTTCTCCGATCCGCGATGCAATCAACAGGCACATACCGTAGGGAGGGGTCACCAAACCGAAGGCAAGCGAAACGATACCGACCAAGGAGAAGTGGATGGGGTGTATTCCGGCATGGATTGCGATCGGATAGAGGATGCTTCCCATGATAATGATCGCAGGAATGGCATCGATGAACATACCGACGACTAGGAAAATCAACGAGATGATCATCATGATACCCACAGGTCCCAACTGCATGGCATTGACAAATTCGACCAAAGCCTGGGGAACCCGATGGTACGCCAACAGCCAGCTGAATGTCGAAGCGGTACCAACGCAGAACAAGGTGATACCGGTCAGTTTCGCGGTGTCGTTGAGCACAGCGACAAATTTTTTCCACGTCATCGACTTGTTGAAGACTCCGACTGCCAGGGAATACAATACGGCGATCGCCGAAGCTTCGGTCGGGGTAAAGATGCCGAAGGCGATACCACCGATAATTATGATCGGTGTGACGAGTCCGGGAATCGAGGTGATGGTTGCGATAACGACTTCCTTGAAAGTCGAACGTTCATAGACAGGATACTTGTATTTTATCGCATAGACGTACACGGTGACCATCATGGAAAGTCCGAGAAGGATTCCAGGGACAATCCCAGCCAGGAACAGGGACCCGACGGAAATCGACATGGTTCCGCCCCACACCAACATGAGGATGCTCGGCGGTATGATAACCCCCATGACGGCGGAACACGCGGTGATAGCGATGGTGAAGTTACGATCATACCCCTGCTCTATCATGGCGGGTATGAGCACTTTTCCGATACCCGCGGCATCGGCGTTGGACGAACCCGAAATCCCCGCGAACAGCATGGAAACCAGTACATTGATATGTCCGAGTCCACCGGGAAGGTGACCGACCGACACTTTGGCCAAATCGATCAGCTTTCTGGTGATTCCATTCTCATTCATCAGATTGGCGGCCAACAGGAAGAACGGGACCGATAGAAGGAGGAACGAGTTGAAGGAGATATACGTCCTGTCGATCAAGGCAAAGAAGGTGACGCCGGGTGTCAAGAAGATGACCGGCAACGTTGCCAAGCCCAAGGCGAATGCTACCGGAACCCGAAGGAATACCAGCAACAGGAATGAGCCGAAAAGAATCGCTGCGATTGTCAATGGTTCCATGACCTAAGCCTCCCGCGCGTTCGCGATGGTCTTGAGTATCTCTTCCACGAGAAAGAGCAGTGAGAGAATTCCAAATAAAGGGATGGCGGCACCGACCCAGATCATGGGTACCTGTGCAATGTCCGAAGTATCGTAGACCAGCACCATCGCGTATTTGAATCCCCGGTAGGCGAAGATGGAGGCGACTCCAACCATCCCGAGCGAGATGAACAAGTCCCACGTCACCTGCAACACCTTGGATTTCACAGTCGGGAATATATCGACCAGGAAATGGGAATGTTCCTTCACACCGACCGCTCCACCAATGAATACCAGCCATGTAAGCAAGAATCTGGCAATCTCCTCCGTCCAAAGCATGTACGGCAGGAAAGGAAGCAATCTACCTGCAATCTGCAAGCTGACGATCACTACCAGCAATCCCAATAGGATCGAGACCAGATGCGACAGGAACCAGTGTATCCGGTCCATGATGAAGCTATACGTTTTCATAATCACCTCGATGTCGGTTGGAAGGAACTGACCAAAAGCTGCCATATCTCCACGGTGGGAGATATGGCAACCATATACTACCGTAAATTATTTGATTGTCTGGATTTCCTCGTAAAGCGAACGGAATCCCATCTCGTCGACATAGGAAAGCAACGCCGGGGTAGCCAAACGGCGGAATTCGGCCTTGTCCGCATCGGAGAACTTGTGGTGGACAGCCAAACCGGCATCGACCAACTTCTGCAATTCGCTGTCGGCCATATCCAATTCGAACTGGGCACCGTAGGCTCCGGCTTCCGCTCCAGCTTTCAATACAGCCTGTTGAACGGTTGGGGAAAGCTTCTGGTAAGCGGTTTCGGAAATGTAGAGCGGACGGACAGTTATGGAGTGGTCGTTCTCTGTGAAATGCTTTGCGACTTCGAAGAAACGCATTTGTGCATACCCGACCTTCTCGTTCTCAAGCCCATCGATAACTCCGGTTTGGATAGCGCTGTAGACTTCGTCGTACGCTATGACTGAGGGAACTGCTCCGACAGCACTGAAGACCTTTGCCCAAATCGGTGCACCCTGGACCCGCAATTTGAAACCCTTCAGCTCCTGCATGTTCCGGATCGGATAATTGGAGATGATGTTTCTGGAAGCTCCACCGGCATATCCGATCGGTCTGATACGAGCCTTCTTGATGATTTCTTCCGTAATGGAATCGAAAAGATTGCTGTTCAGGACAGCTTCACGGTGTTCGAAATCCCGGAACAACAAGGGCATATCCAGAATCGCGATACTGGGTACACGCTGAGCGGTGTGTGCGGGGGCGATGATTGCCAGATCGACAGATTCGCCTTGGCTCATGAACCGCAAATAGTCGGATTCGATTCCAAGCGATCGATTGAGGTTCATCCGCACCTCGACAACCACCTCGTCCTGGTATTTGTTTACCAATTCCTCGAATTTGATCAAGGTCTGCGTGTAGGGATGGTCGACATCGAACATGGATGCACCATTCAGCACGACTACCTTCTTCTCTCCACCCGCTGCAGGACTTTCAGCCGCACCAGCGGCGAACACCACTGCTTGGGCAAGGACCAACAGCATAAGAGCTACCAACAGGCGCATACCTGTCTTTTTACCTAATGACATATACATACCTCCATTTATTAGATATGTCATTATCAGAGAGGATTTCCCGGTTGTCAAACATTTTTTTCACATTTTTCACGCTAATATCCCGGAATGCGACTCATCGACTTGAATCGATTTTGGATGAACCACCAAAAATCCGTATATTTTACTTGCTTATTGGATTCTGCCTACCTATAATGTTATAAATTTTGATAGAATTTTGTTATCCTTTATATTTTTGATATAGCATTCAACCAACCCAGTGGAGCGCAATGTGGAAATAAAAGAAAATCCGTCCATGTACCAACAGATATTCCTCGCACTGCAACAGCAGATTCTACATGGAGAGATCCCAGAGGGCAGGAGGATTCCAACGGAAAAGGAATTGATGCAACAGTACGCCACAAGCAGGATAACCGCATCCCGTGCGGTACGTGAATTGGAGAATATGGGCTACGTCAAGCGGATCAAGGCCAAAGGTACTTTCGTGAACTCCCGTTCCCAATGGCGCACCGACAATGAAGTACCCACCGTATCGGGCAAACCTTTCATCAGTATCGTATTCCCGGCCCCCGTTTCGAAAGTCGCGTTGAACATGGAAGTCTTCTACGGAGTCGAATTGGCCTGCCGGAAAAAGGGGTTCAACCTTTCGGTCACCAGTCTCGATATCGAGACATTGGACAACTCGGTTCCGTTGGCGAAGGAGAAGGACCTGATCGGAGAAGTGATAGATAGCGGAGCCCTGGGAGCCATCATCCTTCCCTATTCCACACAGAGCAGCCCGGAAATGTACAACCGGATGCACATCCACGCATTTCCCTTCGTCCTGATCGACCGTATGGTCTTCGGAGTTGAATCTTCCTTTGTCGCATCCAACAACGTCAAAGGGTTCTATGCCATTGTCGAGCACCTGATCATGAAGGGGCACCGGAATATCGCCTTCCTTTCGGGAAACACCTACGAATCCAGTAGCCGCAGCGACCGGTTCTCCGGATATCTGCAAGCCATGAACCATTATAGGTTGCCGGTCAAGGACGATTATATCATCCACAACCTCGTTCCATTCGATTACAACAGGGTCTTCTATGACCAGACGATCGCGGGAAACGAATTGTTGCGCAAATCGACAAGCCAAACCCTCGAACGTCTGTTGAATCTACCGGTTCCTCCAACGGCGTTGGCAATGACAAACGACTATCTTGCCCTCTACACCATGAATATCGCAAAGGACATGGGAATACGGATACCCGAGGATATTTCCATCACCGGGTTCGACAATTTGCCCATCAGTTCGCTATTCAGGCCAAAACTCACGACCATATCCCAGAACTTCTCTGAAATGGGTCAAGTTGCGGTGAAACTCCTCGACAGGTTGATAAAGGACCCGCAACGGAAACCGGAGGTCGTCATGCTGGAAACCGAAGTGGTTGAAGGGGATTCGGTCAAAAACCTCAGATAGTCTCGATCGCAGTGACAAATGCTTTCAAAGCTTCGGGTTGTTCCGCATGCACATCGTTCTCACCCTTCAACATCTTCTTCAACACAAACCGCATGATTCCCTTCTGGTCAGCGAATAGGATGCGCCCTCCCAGCCAGGTCTTGACCACGGCACAGTCCAGAAGCCCCGCAGGGTAGTTCGCAGCGAAAACCTTCTCATGGTTTTCCGGATCTGTTCCGCAGATGAACAACCCGACACGTTTCCGTTCCAATGCAGTTGCGTTCCTCAAGCAAAACCGGCGGAGCGCTCCAGGTAATCTTCCGGCCAGTATGCCCCCACCAAGTATCACCGTATCGTAGGATGCTACATCTGTCTTGTGAGCATGCTTCTTCACATCGACCACATCGGCCCCGCCTGTGAGGCTAGCGGCAATCTTTTGGGCACATTCACGCGAATACCCACCTTTCGATGCATATACCACCAAAGTTTTCATGGATCCTCCTATCGATAGAAAATAATCGATAGAGAGTATATACCACAAGTCATTTTTATTACATACCTGACGATACCTTTTTCCAAAACCTCACGCAGGGTTTTTCTTGTCCCCGTTTTACAATCCATGGTAGTATCCAAGAACCAAAACGAACGGATTCTGGTGAAACGGCCAAAGCGAGAGGGGCCACCAAACGATGAAACTATTGGTCTTTGTCCTGAACAACGAAGAGTTGCTCGAAGAAGTGCTCGAAGCATACGTCGAAGCCGGTGTGACAGGAGCGACTATTCTCGATTCTGAGGGAATGGGCCGGTTCCTCGCCTACGAAGTACCCCTGTTCGCCGGATTCAAGGAATTCATGAAGGGCAACAAACCGTACAACAAGACAATCCTGTCGGTTGTGGGAGATATGGCGACTGTGGAGCGGGTCCGCGCATTGGTCGATCCGTTGATCGGAGGGTTGGACAATGCCGGAAGCGGTATCATGTTCACGGTTCCGGTCGATTGGGTATCCGGCTTGGTTCCAGAAGATGAAGAGGTGTAGCAATGGAAGGAATTTGCAAACGGTTGTCCACGGACTGTATCCTGCTCGACTTGCATGAGCAGGACAAGGAACAAATCATACGGAAACTTGTCGCTGCATTGCACGAAGCACACCACCTCTCCGATCCAGAAAAACTCTTGGTAGATATCATGGCTCGGGAGGAACTCGCCTCCACGTGTCTGGGCAGCGGATGTGCGGTCCCACACGCCCATTCCGAAACCCTATCCACCAGTCTGCTCGCGGCTGCACGTATCACACCTCCAGCCGATCTCGAGACTCCCGACGGCCATCCGATCTCATTGGTATTCCTCCTGGTCGGCCCCTCGAAAAACACCGTTGTACATCTGAAATTGCTTTCCAAACTCGCAAGGTTGCTACATGACGAAGTGTTCCGACACCAGCTGCTCGCGTCGGACTGTGCCGAAGCATTCCACGCGCTCATCTGTAAACAGGAGGCATAGCGATGCGCGCGGAAAAGAAATGGGGGTTCATACGGTTCATGCTCACAACCTTGTTCCTGTATGCCCTCTGGCTACTCTTTACCGCAAGCATCGAACCCTATTCACTCATCTTCGGCGCGGTGGGATCGTTATTGATCGCTGCCTTGACCTACAACATCTTCATAGCCCGGCACCAGGCGAATCTTAGGTATATCATCCCCAATCCCTTCCATCTGGTCCTCTACATAGTCATCCTGGTATTCTTCCTCTACCAATCGAGCATCCATATGGTGCGTGCGGTATTCACGGGAAAGGCCAGTCCACGTATTGTACATTTCAGGACCCGGTTGAAATCGGATATTGCCCGGATGGTACTCGCGAACTCCATCACCATCACCCCGGGGACCATAACCCTCGACCTGAACGATGACCACCTCACGGTCCATTGGTTTTTCTGCGATACCAGCCACGCCAAACTTGCAGGAGAAAAAGTGAAGGGAAGAATGGAACGATTCATAGGAAATATCTGGTCATGACAAGCTTGTTGTTGCACTACATGCAATGGTTTCTCATAATCTGTGCCGTCGTATGCATCATCCGCCTACTGGTGGGACCGACCGCCGCCGATCGCCTGGTCGCATTGAACATCCTGTCGGGTGTAGCACTCGCCTTTCTGGTTGTCCGTGGAGTTGCCCAGGAACGCGTCCTCTATCTGGACGTGGCGTTGGTCTACGATATCTTCGGTTTCCTCGGGTTCTTGGCTATCGCCCGATTTCTCAAGGACAAGATTTCCGATGGGGAGGAGATGTAGACATGTCGGTACGCGAGTGGTTCGCATTGATCGCCTTCGCCTCCTCTGTGCTTTTCGGGTCGGCCGGTCTGGTTGGCATGTTCCGGTTCCCCGACCCCTACTCGCGCATGCAAGCCGGTGGTCTCTGTGGTACGACAGCAGTGTTCTCAGCGTTCATCGGCGCCTTGATCCTCGCTCCGAATGCCGCGATTGCGGCCCGTGTAGTGGTAATCATGGTATTTTTCCTCGTCAGTGCACCGACCGGATCCTACATCGTCGCCAGATTCACGTGGCAGTCGGGAACTCCCGTATGGAAACCTTTGGCGAAAACCAAACGATTGTCCCGAAAGAAGGAGCCTACATGACCACTATCCTTCTGATACTAATCGTCCTGCTTGCCGTCTACACGCTATCCAGCAAGGATCTGTTGCATGGCGTGATCGCCCTATCCGCCATAAGTTTGTTGAGTGCGATCCTATTCTACATATTGCAGGCACCGGATGTGGCAATAACAGAGGCCGCTGTTGGAGCAGGTGTTTCAACAGTTATCTTCGTGTGGGCAATCCGCCATTCCCAACGCAAGGATGACAACCATGGGTAAACGAAAAGCCTGGAGCCCTACCCTACAAGCATGCCTCGCTATTGGTGCCATGGGGGTGGTGTTGCTACCCGTTTTCCTCTCCCAAACCCCTTGGCCTACGGTCGCCCGCGATTATCTGATGCAATACGGGCAGGATGAGAGCGGGGCCCGCAACCTGGTCAGTGCCATCTATCTGGGATACCGCGCCTTCGATACACTGGGAGAAACGATAGTCCTGCTCGTGGCGGTTATCGGAACCATGGGTTTGCTGTCGAGGGTCGAATCCCTGGTCAATACGGTCGGTGACGACGACAATACCATACAGACGGTATCGGCATTCTCCCTACGTGGTGACAAAAGAAGCTCCCATGTGCTACGGACCCATCTTCTGGAGGTGGTGACGGGAAAAATCGGTCCGATCGTGCTCCTTTTCGGATTTTATGTGATGCTGTACGGTCACCTTTCTCCTGGCGGAGGATTCCAAGGCGGAGTAATTATCGCCTCTGGAATTGTTTTTCTCGCGCTTGGCAACCAACAGGACAACACCTCGGCACTCTCCAAGTCCTCGATTCTGGGAGGTATCGAATCCGTTTCGTTCCTTCTGTTCATTATCGTAGCCATGAGCGGAATCTTTTTTGGCAAGGGCTTTTTCGGAAATCCGTTGGCAGATTCGGCATATCCGGTCGGATTCATTGTCCTTCTGAATTCGATCATCGGCCTGAAAGTCGGTGCAAGCATCGGATTCATGTGTATAGCAATGATGGGAGGGCACGATTGATGGTGGAACGCGCACTGTTGCTTTGCCTGCTGCTCATCGGCTTTTGGGGAGTGGTCGCCAAGAAGAATATCATCAAGAAGATTTTTGGGCTGAACATCCTCAACGCCGCGGCAGTCATGCTGTTCATCCTTGAAGGCAACCGGATCGGATCGGAAGCTCCTATCCTCGAATCGGGTCTTGCCCAGGTTGTCGATCCTATTCCCCAAGCACTTATGCTTACCGCCATAGTAATCGGTGTCTGTGTCACCGCACTGGCCTTGGCTTTGGCTGTCCATCTGTATCAAATCACGGGCTCCTTCGACATCGAGACCATTCGCGAGAGGATACAGGATGAGACCTGAAGATATCGTCTTTGCCACGGTGATGCTGCCCCTACTCGGAGCGGCATTGGCTTTCTGCGCAAAACTGCTGCCGAAAGGACGAGTCGCCAGTGTGGTGGAATACACAGGAGCTCTTGTGGGATTGGGATTGCCACCATTGGTACTGATCCTATTGTTTCCCGTTGTTTTCAGTGGACAGAGCGTATCCGGCGTGGTCGGCCAATGGTTTGTCGGAATAGGAATCACCTTCCGATTCGACGCATTGGCTTGGTTGGTCAATATACTTGGGTTTACGATAGGTACCGCCGCTTGGGTCTATTCATTGGGAGCTGGACCAAAAGGCCCCGCATTCACCGGCGTGTTCCTTATCCAGACTGCGGCACTGTGTGCGACAATCATGACAACCGACCTCTTCAACCTGTTCGTTTGCCTAGAGATCATGGGGATCACCTCCTATGTCCTCATTCCAACCTCGAGGAAAGCGGGAGCCACCCTCGCATCGTTCTCGTATCTCATGGTGAGCGCTTCGGCAATGGTGTTCTTCCTGCTCGGCACATACGGATTCTATCGTTTGACCGGAGCCCTTTCCTATGAGGGGATATCCAACGGCTTGCAGGCTATCTCTTCGTCCGACACGGTACTCTCCATTGTTTCATTGGCCTTGCTGGTCTCGGCAATCGCAATCAGGGTTGCGGTAATGCCATTGTACGGGTGGCTTCCCGATGCCCATGCACTCGCCCCCCACGCCGTATCGGCTGTGCTCTCAGGTGTCCTGATCAAGACCCCCCTATTCGCCCTTTCCCGAATCCTGTTCCTGTTCCCCGCCGGTATGCAAGTCGGCGAGCTCATGGGTATTGCGGGAGGTGTCACTGCCGTCCTAGGTGTTGTGATCGCACTTTCCCAAGAAGATGCAAAACGATTGCTTGCCTACCACTCCATCAGTCAGATAGGGTATGTCGTCGCGGCATGGGGAATGGCTATCTCAATCGGCGTAGATAGTCCAGCGGGAACGAGTCTTATGGTCGCGGCATTCCTGCACGCCTTCTACCATGCTTTGTTCAAAGGCTTGTTATTTCTCAGCATAGGAACGACTGTCGATGTGGCGAAGGAACGGAATGTGTATATCCTCCGGGACAGTATAGGCAAATTGAGAGCTGCGGGTGAGAGAATTCCCGTAACATTCATGTGTTTTGTCATAGGAGCACTGGCGATCAGTGCCACTCCTCCCCTGAACGGCTTTGTCAGCAAGACTGCCATCACCTATGCCATGAAGGGGTCGCTACACTACTACTTGCTATCAGCGGCGGCAGTCGGGACCGTCGCATCGTTCATCAAACTCTCCAGGATCTATTGGCCAACCGGGAAGCGTGGTAGACTCCACCCTGAATTGGGCATATTACCCGGTTCTAGTGCAAATCCCCAGACCAAAGCCTATGGACTTGTCGCCCGGTTGACAGCACAGTCTGTGCTGGCAGTCCTCTGCATAGCCGGAGGCTTGGCAGCTCCCCATATCCTGACAATTATCGGTACCCTCATGTCCCGCGGTGGGACCAACATTGCCGTTCCACCCATACTCTATTCCACCGACAACCTCTTGAAGACAGGAGTAACCACCCTAGGTGGAATCCTACTCTTCTTCGTCGCAACTTCGAAGATAGGATCCAGAGTGCTTCACACCATTCGGACCCGACCCCGTAGTTTCCAAGGGTTGTTCGTCTCCTTCTCCCTGGGTACCGCGGTTCTTGCAGCATTCCTAGTGGTCGGAAAAATCTAGCGGCCTATACTGTGAAAAATTGTAACAGGCTGTGAAAATATTTCACACATATGTTTATCATGCATAGAATTATAAAAAAATTCTTTGTTTATCCTCTTGCCGATTCCATCGTAGGTATCGTATCTTTAATGTGGAAATAAAACCAACTTACAGGAGGAAACTGCAATGAGACACAAGAACACCGTTCTCGTTACGTGTTTCCTGCTTTGTACCGGCCTCACCCTACTGTTTGCCGCGCCCATTGCAGAGGACACGTACGGAAAAATCCAATCGATGGATCTTGCTTCGCAGAGTATGGACACCATCATGCAAGAGTATGACAAGCTCTACTCCCAAGTGACGAAGATTGCCCAAAATGCCTTGGAGGACATGCAAAAGGCCCGTAATGAGGGAAATCACCAAGCCTACCGGGATGCATATGGACGCTATTCGTCATTGTCACGCTTTGTCCTCAACCAAGAGGACACCGACCGGCTGCTCCAACGAATCCTGCAGGAACCCGAAACGGAGCGGACAAAATATGCGCTATGGCTCTACGGGAAAAGCAATTATTATCGCCCGACCCTTTCGATCGACTTTTCTCTGAGTGGCGATGGATACCGGTACAGCTATACCCAACGGCTGCAACAGGAACCGGGTACGGATATCGTGCTCCCCGATGCTTCCCGAGTCAGGATCGATCGCAATCGGGCAGGGATTCTTGCCGGATGGGGTTTGCAACCAGAGACTGTCGACTACGAACCGGGACAAACCATTGCCATGCCACTGACAAACCAGACTTTGTATGCCGTGTGGAAAAGCGCGGTCCAATTTTCCGATGCCATCGGCAATATCGAATCTGTGCATGACCAGGTTTCAACTGGCGATGAAATCACAGTTCCTGCGGTGACACCACCGGATCAATCGTACCGGTTCGTCGGATGGTACGATCGCAGTACCAGAACTCTCCTGGATGACGAGACGACCTACACTGTTTCGGGTAAGGGAGCTGTCTTCGAAGGTCTTTGGAAGAACCTTACGTTCGACGCGTTCAATACCATCTACTATGGGTTTGACCGGCTCCCCGTAAAGACACAGATAGGCATGGGCTTCAGTATCTCCAATCAAGGAAATGTTCCCTTGAGCGGGTTGAAAGCCACTCTTGCAACGGATAGCCCCCATGTCTCGATTCTCCAGGACACCCTTGATGTCAGGGATATGCCCGCAGGTATGCACAGGACCAACAATAGCCGCTATGCGACCAATACACAGTCCACGATAAGCGGGGAAGCCAATACCTTCCGTTTCGTTATAGATGCTGAAACACCGGGAGGAACGGAGATCCCCTTTGTCGTGACAATTACCGATTCGGATGGGGAAAGCTGGGCCTCGCAGGTTGTCTTTACAGTCAAATAGAAGGTATCGATATCCATACAGCGGTATCGGGGCAACCCGGTACCGTTATAGTTGTATTTCGACCCGATCTTTCCCGACCGCTTGGCTGTATAGAGCGCACGGTCAGCCCGTTCGAGCGACTGGTTGTGGTCAGTATCCTCTACGTGGAAATGAGTGACCCTTACGGAAGCACTGTATTTGCGGCACTGACAGAACCAGATTCCTATGGTATCTTTCAGGTCGTAGTATGGAGGCCATGTATGGAAACGACACACCAGATTTCCCCGATAGATGCATATATCTCGACCTTCCCTTCCAACGTGCAGGACCTGTTGAACCAGATGAGACAAACCATTGCCCAAGCAGCACCGCAAGCGGTCGAGAAGATGAGCTATGGGATGCCGACCTTCTTCCTGAGAAAAAATCTGGTCCACTTCGCCGCGGCAAAAAACCATATCGGTTTTTATCCGGCACCCAGTGGTGTTCAGGCTTTCAAAGACGATCTCGCACAGTACAAGACCTCCAAGGGAGCCATACAGTTTCCCCTGGACAAACCCCTTCCAAAAGAACTCATCGCAAGGATCGTAGCGTTTCGGGTCAAGGAGAACATTGGCTTGTAACCGAATTTGCGACAGAGACCCTTTCCAGCTGCAAGACAAGGTGGTATGCTGTGATGGTATACACATGTCGGGGTATTTCATGGAATTGAACGATCAGCAACGAACGGCAGTGACCTATAGCGGAGACAGGACCAATATCCTGGTCACCGCGGGAGCCGGTTGTGGAAAGACAAGGACAATCATTGCCAGGGCAGCCCATTTGGTAAAGCAAGGGACGGACGCTTCGAGAATCCTTATCATGACATTTACCAACCGGGCGGCACGGGAAATCAAGCAACGGCTGAAAAGCGAGGTCGGTGATGCTGCGGAGTCGATGCAGACCGGCACGTTCCATGCCTTCTGTCTCAAGGTCATGTCCCGCATTCCGAAAAGTTTTGAAATCAATGGGCTAAACATAATCGATGCCGATGATCAAAGCAGCCTCATGGGTCTTATCAGAAAAGCATCGGTGAAAAAACTGCAAGGTCCAAAACGGGGCTTCCCTTCGGCGGACCAATTGTTGTCCTACTACTCGTATAGCCGCAATACGCTCAGGGACCCGCATCTCTACCTCGAGTCGGAGACAGATCTGGAAAAAGACCATATCTCCCTCTGCATAGAAATCTTCGGCCTGTACCAACGGGCAAAGGAAGACCGCGGCTACCTCGATTACGACGACCTCCTGCAACGTTTCACAGAGATGTTGGAGAAGAAGGGTCCGTTGCGTAAAGCCGTCTGTTCACTGTTCGACGAAGTCCTTGTGGATGAGATGCAGGATACGAATCCTATCCAATTCAGCATCTTGAAACACTTCAGCGGTGAACACGTTCGGCTATTCTGTGTTGGAGACCCTGCCCAATCCATCTATCGTTTCAGAGGGGCCCAATTCAAGCATGTGCATGAATTCGATTCGATTTTCGGCAACAGCATCATTTTTCCGCTTTCGGTAAATTATCGTAGTTACCAGGAGATCCTGGACTTTTCCAATTGGTTGTTGCACCGTTCACCCTACGATTACCGGGATAATCTCGAAGCTTTCCGCGGTACGGGGAACACACTCCCCCGAGTCGAAAATTTCGAACACCAGTCCGATGAAGCCTCATGGATCGCCGACCATATCGTTTCCTGTACGGAGAGCAAGATTCCCATGGCAGATATCATGATCCTGTATCGGAGTGCCTATGAAGCCCGTTCGCTGGAAGCAGAACTTATCAGGAGAGGAATCCCCTACCGTTTCATCGGTGGCTTGGTCCTTACAAAATCGGCGCATGTGAGGGATATCATGGCCCTTCTCCGTTTGGCACGGAATCCGAAGGACGACCTTGCCTGGATGCGGTTCCTCCAACTATGGCCACGCGTAGGAGAACGGACGGCTGAGCGGATACTCGATACGATCAACACCAGCGACCAGAGCAGCGACGATGTTGTAAGGATTCTTCAGGAGTCGTTCGGGCTCGACAACCCCGTCACATCAGCCTTCAGGGATGCTGTACAATCGTTTGGAAAACCCGTTGCATGTGTCAAATCGATCACCACCAATTTACGCCCAATTCTCTCTCAAAGGTACGACCATTGGCAACAACGGGCCAAGGATTTGGAGCTGCTGGAGAAAGTAGCACAGAATTACCGCTCTACTTCCCAATTCATAGACGACTTCACCCTTGAACCCATGAACGACACGCAGATAAGCAACGAACATAATGACGATGCGGTGACTTTGATAACCGTCCATAGTGCGAAAGGTACAGAAGCCCCCATTTGTATCGTTGCCGCCGCGACACAATCCAACTACCCTCATTTCCGTAGCCTTGGGGACTTGGAAGCCGAGGAGGAGGAACGCAGGGTCCTGTATGTGGCATGTACACGGGCAAAGAACGAGTTGATCCTCACCCGGTCGTCTTTCAACCGCAATGCATTTTGGGTTGAACATTCTCCAGCGCAGGGAGAGCCCTATTTCCTACAGGATATTCCAAAAGGGTTGATAATGGAAACACAGCATGGATGGTCTCCGAGTACCAGTGCCGGTGTGGAAGGATTGCAGGATATTTTCTGATGTATTCGAGGAGGTAATCGAAATGGCACGATATTTCAAGAATCGCAGCGCGGCACAGGGAAAATTTCCTGGAGAGCTCACTTTTATCGGACGACAGAAAATGGAGAAAGTCACAATCCACCTCATCCAGTACAACGAGCATTTGATCGAGGAGACGGACGTAGCATCATTGGCTGAAGTCAATGAAAAACGGATTGCCGGTACCATTGCTTGGATAGATATAACAGGATTGCACGATACGGATACCATTGCCACCGCAGGCACACACTTCGCTATCCATCCTTTGACCCTCGAGGATATCATCAATACTGGACAGCGCCCAAAAGCCGAGGACTTCGAGGATTACATAAGCATCATGGTCAAGATGCTGCGACTGGAAAAAACCGACGGCAAGATCCATAGCGAGCAACTGGCCATGGTCATGGGCACCGATTATCTGATCACTTTCCAGGAACGCCCGGGCGATGTCTTCGATCCTGTGCGGGAAAGGCTTCGGCTCATGAAAGGAAGGGTACGCCGTTCAGGTCCCGATTATTTGATGTATGCGCTTCTGGATACCATCGTCGACAACTATCTGGTTCTCATAGAACGCCTGGGGGAACAGATCGAAGCGATCGAGCCTGTAATCATAGACAATCCGGGACCGGAAATACTTTCCCAGATCAACGAATACCGGAGGGAGCTTCATTTCCTCAGGTCCTCGATCCGTCCTGGACGGGATGCGATACGGGATTTCAGCAGATTGGAATCGGATCTCATAACTACCACCACCACAATATTCCTGAGGGATCTGAACGACTTGGGGACCCAAGCTGTAGAAGCAATGGATACCTATCGTGAGATACTCAAGGACCAATTGGACAGCCATTCGGCAAGTTCAGGGAACAGGTTGAACGAAACGATGAAATTCCTCACTGTCTTCTCGGCAGTGTTCATTCCACTTTCCCTGTTGGCAGGAATCTATGGAACCAATTTCTCCCATGTCCCTGAATTCGCCCTCAAGTATGGATATTTCATGTTCTGGGGCGCCCTTGTGCTGGTTGCGGGAGGAATGATTCTATTCTTTAGACGCAAGAAATGGTTGTGACTGCATTGCCATCTGAAAGGGGCTGCCTCTCCAGTCTTTCGACTCTTGCGACAGCCCCATACGATCTGGGTGCACGATCTGTAGCTCCTACAACAATGCGGCCTCATACCGTTGGGTGACAGCATTCCAATCGACTACTTGCCAGAAGGCCTTGATGTAGTCGGCCCGAAGGTTCTTATACTTCAAGTAATAGGCATGTTCCCATACATCGATTCCAAGAATCGGGGTAAGGTTGCTGCCATCCATGAGGGGATTGTCCTGGTTTGGTGTGGAACTGGCTGTGAGTTTGCCCTTCGTATCTACAGAAACCCAAGCCCAACCGGAACCGAAACGTGTCGCGGCCAACGCCGAGACTTGCTCAACCAACCTGTCGAACGATCCGAAATCGGAGTCAATCCGTTTCAGCAGTTCCCCGGATGGTTTTGGCGATGCTTCCGGCGAAAGGATCGAAAAATAGAGGTTGTGGTTCCAATACCCTCCTCCGTTGTTCCGGATAGCGGTCCGGATAGCTGGATCCGATATGGAATCAAGCTTCCCCAAGATTTCCTCGATCGATGAGCCCGAAAGTTCCGGGACTTTATCCACAGCTGCGTTGAGATTGTTGGTATAACCGGCATGGTGCTTGGTGTAATGGGTCACCATCGTCAGCTCATCGATATGTGGTTCCAAGGAACCATACCCGTAGGGTAATGAATATTGAGTAAACATTGCGTACCTCCGTACCTAATGCTTGCGGAACATGCTTTTCCAGGCCACTTACACGTGTGTAATATAGGACTGGGTTATCGCATCTGCCAAAGCATCCAACTCCTTCTCCTGTTCCGCTTTCAAGGAGGAGTGGATATCCAGTGGTTCACCGATGAACCGTATATCTTTCATGGTCCCCAACAATCCTGACATCAGCTTGATCGCAGCGGAAGACCATGTATGGTTGCCGAGCAATGCCACCGACCTGTTTTGCACGTTCAAGGCGGCCATTTCCCGCAACAGCGATTCCATGGGAAAATAGAGGTGCATATTGTAGGTCGGACTAGCCAACACGATATGGCTGTACTTCCAGATATCGGAAATTATGTACGAAGGATGAGTCTTGGACACATCGTACATGCGCAAGTCGGGAATCCCCCGTTCAGCCAGTTTGTTCGCCAGGGCATTCATTGCATTTTCCGTATTCCCATACATCGAGGCATAGACCAGCACCACTCCGTTTTGTTCCGGGGTATACGTACTCCACAATGCATATTTGTCAAGGATATACTGGATATCCTTTCGCCAGATGGGACCATGCAGGGGGCAAATCATGGTTATCGACTCGAGCGGAAGCCGTTTCAACACGGTTTGTACCTGGGACCCGTATCTTCCGACAATATTCGCATAGTATCGCCGTGTCTCATCCAGGAATGTCCGATCATAATCGGTCTCATCCGCAAAAATTGTTCCGGGATGGGCGCCGAATGAACCAAAGGCATCGGCACTGAACAATATCCCGTTCTTTTGCTCGATTGTGAACATCACTTCCGGCCAATGCACCATGGGAGCCATATGGAATTTCAACGTATGTTGTCCCAAGTTGATCGTGTCGCCTTCTTTCACAACCAAGGAGTTCTGGGATATGTCCAGGGAATAATACTGTTTGAAGAATTCAAAAGTCTTCTTGTTTCCGACAACTGTAACCTTGGGAAACATCCTGACTATGGTTTCGATATTTCCGCAGTGGTCGGGTTCCATGTGGTTGATGACCAGATAGTCGAGGGGTCTCCCCCCCAGAACGGCCAAAATATTCTCGATGAACTGGTCCCGGATCGCCAAATCCACCGTGTCCAACAAGACTGTCTTTTCATCAAGTATGATGTATGCATTATATGCTACCCCATCGGGCAACGGGAACATGTTCTCGAATCGTTCGATCCGCCTATCGTTTCCGCCGATCCAATACACATGATCAGCGATTTTTCGTGTAATTTGCACAGAGCATCTCCTCGCTTGCAACGATCATCCATTATGTATTTCCAAATATAATGATCTTGATCCGAATCGGCAATGAAAAGTACCAATACCCAATTGTAAAAGGTGCATCTAAGAGAAATGGCCTCCTCTGCCGTCCCAAAAGACAATATGGGTCACCTCATGTTGCCAGCACTCAATTGCAGTCGCACAACTGGCGTGGTATGGTATGGACAAGAGGTAGTACCAATGATCGCACTTGCTGCAACGGCCGAAACCAGGCCGTCGATATTCGGGGGCAACATCGATTTGTTTATCTATGAGCGGTTGTTGCCGAATCTCCTGATAATTTTCCTCTATATTGTCGTGGGGATGCTCCTGATAAGGATTATCGGTAAGATCCTTGACCGCAGTATCCGGAAGAAATTGAATCCACAATCCCAGATGCTTATCAAGAAATCTGTCAGCTTTATCGGTACGTTCGTCATCGCGATCCTGGTACTCGACCGTTTGGAAGTCCCCCTGTCCGCCATGCTGGGAACCGCCGGAATAGCGACGGTTGCGATAGGCATTGCGGCACAAAACAGTTTGGGAAATATCATCAGCGGAATATTCTTGCTCAGCGAGCATTCGTTCCAAGTCGGAGACCTGATACAAGTGGGGGCCTATATAGGAACGGTAACATCGGTCGATCTCCTGTCGGTCAAGATCCAGACCTTCGATGGTTTGCATTTGCGTATCCCCAACGAGACCTTGATCAAATCGGAAATCACCACCATCACAAAGAATAAGATCAGGCGGGTTCCGTTGGAAATCGGAATCTCCTTTTACGACAACATTGAGAAGGCTCGGGATGTTTTGTTTTCAGTAGCCGAGGCAGAGCCGTTGGCTCTGAAGGACCCTGCCCCATTCTTCATGGTCAGTGGATTCGGAAGCAGCAGTATCAACTTGTTTTTTGCTGTTTGGGGAGAGACTGCAAATTTCGCATTGTTGAAGACGGCACTTCTGATCAATATCAAGAAGGCTTTCGACGAAGCTGGTATCGAGATTCCATTCCCACATGTCACCCTGCGCCCGGCGGTTTCACTGAAGGGTTTGGATACGACTGAATTGAAAAAACAGAAGGAAGAATCCCAACACGTATCCGTTGTTCACGAAGAGCCAAAAATGGAACCGCTCGCCGGGTATGAAGAGGGACCTGTCAACCGATAGGAGTTACAGGACAGGTATGCTTCTTTCCCGAAGGACCGGCACATAATTCAATACGGGTTTGTACGGATAGAGCGAATGCTTGCGGGTAAACCGCGGCTTGTCGCGAAGTTCCAATGCAATACCGACGACAAACAAACGAATACCCAGGTCATGGAGCAGATCCGCGACGTGGGGCATGCGCTTCAACACGACTATCGATCGATCCTGATACGACCCTTCCAACAACAGGACCGCACTTTCTATCTTGATTTCCTTCAAATCTACCGGTGCTCCATGTTCTCCGACCAGCTTCCCATGATATGCCTGGATAAAACGATTGTCGTCCAGTGAATTTCGCATGGTCGCAATATCCAGTGAACAACGGAGCAAGGTCTCGCGTTTTTCCTCATTGTACGCATACCCGATAACAAACACCGTGGAAGTCTCGGCATCGAAGGTAACCAGGTCGATTATACCCACGTGTTTCCCTTCGATATCTATGGGGACAAGATAATCGATTACTTTTCCCAGTTTCCCAAGAATCTTGTGGTTGTACAAGGCAACCGCAACACGTGATTCCTGTTGCAATCCGAGTATCGTCGGATCAAGCGTGGTTCCATCATGGTCCTTCGCAATAAAATCGTATCCTCGGGGTACCTTCGGCAAAGCCTTCAATACATCTGGAAATGCATGGGTATGCAGCAGTCGTTTCGCAACAATCTCGCTGTAGGGAACCTCGGTACCGAGGCAACGCCCCCTCCTGTTCACAATATCTCCAAGATAGAGTGTTTGTGGATCCTTCATTAGGGCATCGAGGCGCTCTTTGGTTTCCCGTGCAGTCAATCTATTCATAGCTTCTCCTGAGTGTGTATGCATTGAATATATAGAGGAATCGGAGAACAGGCAATTACACGCTCCTAGTGCAATACCACAAGCTCATACCTGTTCTTTCCATTGGCTTTTGCGACCAGGAGTGCTTCGTCTGCCTGCTGGATCATGAATTCGACATCGATAGTTCCGGTTTCCTTGACGACGAGACCCATTGAACCTGTCAACCTGCATTTCTCCGAGAGTGGAAGCGGAATGCCCAACTCCATATGCAACGGTTCGGCGATATCGACACAGAACGTCTCCATTTCCAAGAACAATCGCTTTGCGAAGGAAAGGACTCCACTGCTGTCTGTGTCGGGCATGAGCACAACAAACTCATCGCCGCCTACACGAAACACCATGTCGTGTGTACGAGCCGATTTCAACAATTTAGATGCAAATGACTGTAATACCAGATCACCAGCCTTATGCGAATACATATCGTTCATCCGTTTGAAGTTGTCCATATCTAGATAGACAACTGAAAAAGAGGGAAGGAACGATTGAGTGTCAATTCTTCGCATGAGTTCATTCCTGTTCATCAACTTCGTCAACGCATCGTGGGAAGCGTTCCACGCCAAATTTTCGTTGGCCACATGCAGTTGTTGGGTCCGTTCCAAAACCTTGGTTTCCAACTCTTGTGCGGCCTGCTTCACTTCATGTTTCGCAAGCATGAACCGATACGAAATGGTATGGAAGTTGACGAGCACAAAAAATGCCATACCCAAGGCGGCCATGTGATTCAAGAATATATTGGGAATATTTCCTTCGTAGTAAAAAGCCTGCATGACGATTGTAACCAACATGACAAAGATTCCAAAAACCATCAACCCTGGAGGTGACTTGGTTTTCATATGCGATAGACTCACTTGGATTGTCCAGACCAACCCCATGCCGATAATCAAGAAAATGATAGGCATGAGGAATGGATAGTAGATGGGTATAGGTGTGGTCAGGATCAACAGGATATACAAGGCCAACAGGATTTGGAACCCATGGATGATCCACCGATGGACAGAAAGACCAAAGACCCTTCTCCAGTAGAAGGAAAACGCGATGGCGGCCAATGGAATGGTGAGATACTCAATCTTGGATACCACCCCTATGGGAATGTTGGGAAAGAACAATCCCAATAACGAGTTGGAGGCCGCGACTTTCAATGCAAGTGCGAAACAGAACACTGCGAAATAGATGAGTCTGGAATCCTTGTTCAGTTTTCCATGAAAAAACAGGGTTGTGAAGATGGAGGTAAGGAAAATAGTTACGAGACCGACCGCAAGTGATACGGAACGGGTATACAATTGTTCAACCTGTTCACTACTGCCGAATATCGGTGCTATTCCGATGCCCCCGACAGGGTGGTAATTGTTGCTCACCAACAGAACGATATCCACGTAGGATTTCTCAGCCACTTCGAACATGGTGAGAAGATCGGAGAATTGGGCTTTGCTCGACTGTGCATCCATCCCAACAGTACCAGCTCCTCCCAAATAATTCCCATCGACATACAATTCAAAGGCAGTGTATACGGTATCGATCCAAAGACCGTACATGCCAGGATTCACATGCTCCAATCGCACATGGTACGACCCATATCCACTATTGATTCCCCAAAACTCCGTTTCGTTTCCAAGGTTCCAGTCGCTTGGAACAAACGTGGACACACGTCCTTCCAATGGGATATCGTCTGGATCGATGAACCGGTTGGGATAGAAGTTCCATACACCGGTAAGCAAGACCGGCTTCTGAAATCCTCCATCGGTATCGATAGCAAATACGCCATCTTGTGAGACTCCAACTCTGGCAGAATCAAGCCCAAGATTGGTAAACACCGAGACCACACCCAATACAAGTAAAGTTATGCCTAGGAAGACCATGACGTTTCGCATAGTCAATTCTAGCCCAAAACTATAGTGCAGGCAATAAAATTACCAGGTAGTTGTCACAAGTAATGCCTTTTACAAAGTAAAGGAAACTCCCGACTCTTGGGCAATCTTTCGCAGACTCTCAACGACCTTCGCTGTCAATGGAACACCGGACCGATTGCTTTCCTTTTCGGCTTCATGTTCCTTCAAACCGGCATAATAGACACGGTCACAACCGTCGGCAACTTCGGTCGCAACCAATTCATCCAGCAACCGGCCCATGTCTTCCTTGAACTCCTGGGGATCCCTGAAGACCTCCAATTTGATGGCACCGAAGAAATGACAGACTCGGGCGCTTGTTGCCTCGCTGTCCATTACCGATTTGCCAAAATCGCCACCGCTGGTCACAGCAGTCAGGATATCGACCAGAACGGCCAATCCGTATCCCTTGTGGCCACCGAGCAATTCACCTTCCCCGCCCAATGGAAGCATGCCGCCTCCACGCTGGTACAACATATCGTCGAGTAGTTTGGTCGCATCGGCTGTTCCCTTTCCGGTAGTATCCACTGCCCAACCCTGGGGCAATTGTTTCCCTTCGCGGGCATATACTTCCACTTTCCCCCGGGTGACACAGGTAGTTGCCATATCAAGCGTAAACATCCTGCCCTTTGTGGCGGGAACCGAGATCGCGATCGGATTGGTGCCGAACATGGCGGTCCTTCCGAATGTCGGAACCCCGAGGGCTGCGGTATTGGTCATACAAATACCTATCATATCTTCGTGGGCTGCCATTTCCGTATAGAAACCAGCAATGCCGAAATGGTTGGAGTTGCGGATCGATGCGAAGGAGGCCCCGATTGTCCGGGCCCTTGAGATAACCTGTTCCATGGTGTTCTTGCTGATTCCCATGCCCATGGCCCCTTGGGCGTCCAAGACCAGGGAAATCGGTGTGTCGCGGAGTATCTGCGGGGTTGCGGTTCCCAACATGATGCCCTTGCGGATACCGTTGGCGTAGCGCCACAACCGGCCTACCCCATGGCTACCGATTCCACGGGCATCGGCAGCGACCAGGATCTTGGAGGAATCGATTGCCTCTTGCTCCGGCAAGCCGAGTTGCAAAAACACATCAGTACAGAATTGCTCAAGATTTTCCCGTCCGATACGCACTGTCGAGTCCATAATCCCCTCCTACGGTTCAATTGTCGCCATCGCCAAAGCATCACTTCGATATCATACCAACTCGAAAGGTACTTTTCATAGTGGTCCAGGTATTTTATAGCGCGGGAAGTTTTCGTTGACAACTGATACAAATCAAAATATCATATATCTAAGATATCAGCAAGCCAAAAAGGAGGTCTGCTTTGAATTCGAAAAAACTGATTTGCGTATTGCTTGTATGCCTGGTGGGAGCTTCGCTCCTGTTCTCCGCTGGAGCACAAGAGGAAACCCAAAAGAAGTATGTGTTGAAATTCAACCATGTACTCACTCCACAAGATCCGTATCATGGTGCGTTCCAGAAATGGGCAGCGGCTGTTTCCGAACGTACGAACGGCAATCTGACAATCGAAGTATTCCCAAGCGCCCAACTGGGAGTCGAGGAGGATATTCTTGAACAGATTCGCCAGGGAGCCAATGTCGGACAGAATACCGATGCGGCACGATTGGGCCAGTATGTACCGGATATGGCGGTGATGAATGCACCGTATTTCGTCAGTACCCTTGAAGAGGTTGAGAAGCTCAACACCCTGCCCACAGTCCAGAAATGGAAGGAAGAATTGGAACGGACACAGGGGTTCAAGGTCCTCTCGTTCTTCTGGGTACAGGGGTTCAGGCAAATGGTCACCAACAAACCCATAACGAAACCTTCCGACCTCTCGGGACTTCGCATCCGTACTCCCGGCGCACCGATTTGGCAGGAATCGATACGGGCGATCGGTGCCACCCCAGTTGCCATGAACTATGGAGATATGTATCCGGGATTGCAGACCAAGGCGATCGATGGACTCGAACTCTCCTTCACGGCCACTTCTACTGGCAAATTCGACGAAGTCTGTGATTATGTCAGCGAGACAAAACACATCCTGTTGATCAACTTCGAAGTCATCAGCAGCCAATGGTTCAACTCCCTGCCCGCCGAATACCAGAAGATTCTCGAAGAAGAATGCAACAAGGCCGGTCTTGAAGTATCGCGCGCCTATCTCGAGGAGATCGATCCCAAGAACAGGAAGACTTTGGTCGATCGCGGTATGATGATTATCGATGAATCACAAATCGATATGGATGCATTCCGAAAGGCTGGGGATGCGGCGTACGTCAAATTAAACCTTCTCGATGCCCGCAACCAGATCTATAAGGAACTCGGAAAGTAACGATCCATCTTCGATAGTCACTCGAATGATATCGAACCGTATGGAATCGCCGGAGTATTCTCGGAAGCAGGGCCTACCCGACCCTGCTTCTGTATAGACACTATTCAACAGAGAGGCCTGTATGCAGAAATTATATACCCGTCTAGGCTCTATCGAATTGTTCCTCTCGGCTGTAGGTCTCGTTGCCTGCTGTGTATTGATTTTCATCGCGGCGTTGGCCAGGGCTGTCGGCAAACCGTTCAATTGGTCCCAGGACCTCTCCCTCTTCCTATTCGCATGGAGCGTGTTTCTCAGTGCCGATGTCGCACTAAGGAAAGACAAATTGGTACGGGTCGAACTCCTGGTGGATATGTGTTCGGTTCGTATTGCCAAGATACTCTCGATCTTTTGTTACTCCATTATCCTTTGTTTCCTGTTGGCTCTGATGTACTACGGGGTGAAACTCGCATTCATCAGCCATAAAAGGGTATTCCAGGGTATCCCAGGTTTCAGCTACTCGTGGGTGATCGTCAGTATTCCCATCGGTTCTTTGCTCATGGCGATCACATCCATACGGAAATTATGGCTGCTGCTGTCCGGAAATTCCAACCCAACAGACCAGAGGGGTACCACATGACAGTAGTCTCCATTGTATTCATTTTGTTTCTTGCTATGGGAATGCCTGTCGCCTTCGCAATTGGAATCTCAGGCGTATGCTTCTTCTTGCAAAACAGCCAATTGCCATTCACCATGATTGTCCAACTACCGATCTCACAGACACAAAACTTCGCCATGTTGGCCGTCCCCCTGTTTATACTTGCCGGCAATCTCATGAATGCTTCCGGAATAACTCATAGGTTGATGAAGCTATCCAGTGTCCTCACGGGACATATGCGTGGTGGCTTGGCGCAAGTGAGCGTAGTACTATCCACCCTCATGGGCGGGGTGTCGGGATCTGCAATCGCCGATGCCTCCATGGAAGCAAGGATCCTCGCACCGGATATGATAAAACGTGGATATGCCCCCGGATTCACGGCGAATGTGATCAGTTGGACGGCACTGATCACCGCCACCATACCTCCCGGAGTTGGAATCATCCTCTATGGTACTGTCGGTGAAGTCTCCATCGGTCGCCTGTTCGCTTCCGGACTTCTGGTAGGACTGCTGATGATGATCGCACTCATGTTCACCGTCTGGCTTGCTTCCATACACCATGGATATGCTCCGGAACGGGAACATGCCGCAAGGCCAAAAGAAGTCTTCGCTGCCGTCAAGGAGAGCATCTGGTCCCTGCTTTTCCCTATCCTGTTGCTTTTCGGAATTCGTAGCGGATTGTTTACTCCAAGTGAAGTCGGAGCGTTCGCGTGTATCTATGCGCTGACTGTTGGTTTCTTCTACAAGGAGCTCAATGTCCAGAAGCTCATCAAGACACTCGGTGATTCGGTGGTGGATGTTGGAGCAATCATGTTCATCATCGCACTTTCGGGAATTTTCGGGTACGGAATCCCCTATGAACAGATACCCGGTAAATTGACACAGGCAATCCTCGGAATCAGCCAAAACAAATACGCCGTCATGGGAATCATCGTCTTCTTCTTGATTATCCTGGGCATGTTCATCGACGGTTCCGTGGTCATCCTGCTTTTCACACCGATCTTTCTTCCGCTTGCCATGCAAGTGGGAATCGATCCGGTCCATTTCGGCATACTCTTCTGTACCATCATCACCATGGGAAATATGACCCCACCGGTCGGTCTGGCCATGTATGCGGTGTGCTCAGTCATGAATATCTCCATCGGCAGGTATGTGAAGCACATGTGGCCATTCATCTCGACTATCACAGTGATGGTTCTCATTCTCATCTTCTTCCCTCGGCTGGTCCTGTTCCTGCCGAATCTTCTGTTTGGTTAGGAGGTATGAACGATGCAATTCCATGGTAAGACCGCTATCATCACTGGTGCTGCAAAAGGTATTGGAAAGGAGATAGCGCTGATGCTCGCCGAACAAGGGGCATATGTAGTCGTCGTAGATATTGGAGATGCTTCCGAAGTCATTGGCGCACTCCAAGAGAGGAATTTGCAGGGGATGGCCTTACAAGTCGATATTACCGATTACTCCGCTGTCGAAATTGCCGTAAGGGAAATCCTGGATAGGCGGGGAAGTATCGATATTCTGGTGAACAATGCCGGAATAGTGGCTCGCGGAACAATACTCACCATGAGAATTGAACAATGGAAGCGGGTAATGGAAGTCAACGTCAACGGTACTTACTATTTTTGCAAGGCCGCGATTCCGTCGATGATCTCACAAAAATCGGGAAAGATCGTCAACATAACCTCTATCGCCGCCAAGACAGGCGATTTGACAGCCGCTCCGGCATATGGAGCATCAAAAGGTGCTGTCTCCACCCTCACCCGTTCATTGGCACGTCAGGTGGCACAGTATGGAATTACCGTGAATGCAGTCGCGCCGCATGCGATAGAGACGGACATGAGCGCCGAATGGTCCGAAGAGAAGAGGACCGGCGTGGTCGAGTCGTTGCCGGTGAAACGCATGGGAACACCACGGGAAGTTGCCGCAGCAGTGTGCTACCTCGCGAGTGATGACGCTGCTTTTGTTACGGGAGAAACACTGAACGTGAACGGTGGATATCTCATGGATTAGGCGTTGCCGTCCTTCACCCCACACTGTTTTGAAATCATCGCCCCTGCTTGAAAAACTCTCCATCGAGAATATTGTGGCGGCTGGTCGCCAGATGTTTCCTGATGATGTGCACCGCTACCGGATCGTGTTGTTCCAAGGCCTCCACCAACTGTATATGGTCCTGGAATGTCTGTTCCACGTTGGGCACGATACCGATATCGTACATGAAGTTCATGTTCAGGTGCAAATTCAATTCCCGATAGCTCTTGTTGATGAATTCGTTGTCCACCAGCGAGCAGAGGGTGATATGGAATCGCCAGTCGTCCATAATATAGCGTTTCAAATCGAAATGTTCGCCATCGATCGAAGCTGCCATCCGTTGGATAATCTCATGCAACGGCACCAACCTTTCCGCCGAGACATCGACATAGGTCGATTTCACACAGTACACTTCCAGCAATTCACGTACGTCGAGGGCTGCGCGGATCGTTTCCTTCGTTGGAGTCTTGAACACACACATGCTTCTTGGCTTGATCTCGACTATCCCTTCCAGTTCCAGCCGTTTCAAGGCTTCCCGGATTGGCATCATGCTCACCTTCAGCTCGTCCGCAAGACTTCTGGTACTGAGGGTCTCACCATACTTGTATCGTCCACCAATGATCGCATTGCAGAGAAACATGTATACCTGCTCGGCCAGACTGCGTCTTTCAATCGTGATTTCGTCGCTATCTTCCATGGAAAACTCCCTGAACAGTGATATCAGTTCCTAATATCTATTATATCAGTACCTACATTTTGTGACAATCGAATAAATTAAAAAACCCGGAGCTTAGCTCCGGGCAAGTGTGTAAGGAATTTACCGTCAGAATCCCAGCAACGATGGTATGAATGTAGAGATTATCGGTACATATGCAATGATGAACAGTGCGATCACTTCGACTATAATGAATGGGAATAT